>MDTD01147883.1_pt1 | contig 17527 bp, 15 predicted proteins | sample 811221 | NCBI WGS metagenome assembly MDTD01 (sample SAMN05326646, study PRJNA326480) | marine metagenome | isolation source: seawater | place: Pacific Ocean: South West | collected 2011 | reverse complement strand
TCGAATTCGGACGCGATGAGAATGGCACTGTGGGTTATGTTCGGAGAGCCTTTGACGCGGCTGAAAGAACGGGTGGAGACTGTGGGGGGCAAAGTCATCGACCCGGAGACCTTGGAGCTCGTCCTTGCTCGAACAAGCGCATTTATACATTGATTTAACTTGTCAAAAATTTGGGGGGATTATTTCGTTGAGCCCGGGGCATCCTTGTCTCAACGCCATCAGAGCTGCGTCCGTGATCTGTTTGCAGCCACCGAGATTCAGGGAGAAGAGTCGAGGACACCGCGCTGCTAACGCGAATATGGCCTCGTCGGTAATTTGATCACAGTATTCGAGATCCAGTTCAAAGAGCATTGGACATCCCGCTGCTAACGCGCGTATGGCCTCGTCGGTAATTTCATCGCAGTCGCAAAGATTCAGAGAGGAGAGTTGGGGGCAACCTTGCGCCAACGCAATCACCGCCGCATCCGTCAATGGTTCGCATCCGTCGGCAACGAGTTTAGACAGCAGAGGACACCCCTGTGCTACGGCGATGATGGCCGCGGTCGTGATGTGTTTGCAACCGGCGATGTCCAGTGTGGATATTCGGGGGCAACCCTGTCCCACCGCGCTTACCCCTGCGCTCGTAATCCGAACACAATACTCGAAACTCAGTTTGGAAAGCTGAGGACACCCTTGCGCCAACGCGACCACCGCCGCGTCGGTGATCTTTTCGCACCGGCAGACATTCAGAGAGGAGAGCAGGGGACATCCTTGTGCCACTGCCCCTATGGCCGCATCCGTGATCTTTGTACACCAACTGAGATCCAGTTCGGAGAGCTGGGGGCACCCCTGCGCCACCGCGATCACCGCCGCATCCGTGATCTGATCGCACCAGCTGAGATTCAAAGAGCAAAGTTCCGAGAACTGTTGTCCCATTGCAATTATACCCGCGTCCGTGATCCCGGCGCAGCTCCAGAGATTTAGTTTAGAGAGATGGGGGCAGCCTCGTGACAACGCGATCGTACCCTCGTTCGATATATGTTCACAGTGACTGGCATCGAGTTCGCGAAGGCGGGGGCAATGAGTGGATATCGCTATCAGGTGAGCATTTGTGATCAAGATCTGTTCATGCAGATTTAGCCTTAAAAACCGCGCGTAGATGCAAACTACATGGTCGGGTGTGTAGTATCCCAACAGAGTCGACGGTGGAATGTATTTCGAAGGTAATCGCATGGTCGTCACGTTGGGGCCGTACTTCCATCCCGCCAACTTTTTGTTCGTCGGGCGTGCGGTCGCCAGATCTTGCAGCGCGAGCAAACACACGATGCGGTTCTCCACGTCTTCCGGCAAGTTGAGCAGAGTGACGGAGGGGGCGGTCGGACCCTGTGGTGCGTCGAGAGCAGAATGCGTAGCGTGCATAGTAGTTATTTCAAAATATCAGTTTAATTTCTTTATTTTTGGAAAATGAGCGCGCGACTTTTTAACCTTGTTCAGTGGACATCACCAGTTGAAATTCTTTCTCGGCCTAAGGAGGGAACAATTCTCGGTGTCCTGTAAAATCACTTTTGACAGTGAATGAAGGTGTGGACATCCTCGTGTCACCTCCTTCACGCCGGCGTCGGTAATATTGTCACAGACGTCGAGATTGAGCTTTTGGAGGTGCGGGCATCCTCGTGCCACTTCCACCACCCCGGCGTCGGTAATCTTTGAGCAGCCGCTGAGGTCGAGCGATTTGAGGTGCGGGCATCCTCTTGCCACTGCTGTCACGCCGGCATCGGTGATCTTGTCGCAAAAAGAGAGGTCGAGCGATTGGAGGTGTGGGCATCTTCGTGCCACCTCCGTCACGCTGGCGTCAGTGATCTCGTCGCAGTCGCAGAGAGAGAGCGATTGGAGGTGCGGGCATCCTCGTGCCACTTCCGCCACGCCGGCGTCGGTGATCTCCCTGCACCAGCCGAGGCCGAGCTTTTGGAGGTGCGGGCATCCTCGTGCCACTGTCGCCAATCCAACGTCGGTGATCTCCATGCACCAGACGATATCGAACTTTTGGAGGTGCGGGCATCCTCGCGCCACTGCCATCACGCCGGCGTCGGTGATATTGTCGCACTCATCGAGGTCGAGCGATTGGAGGTGCGGGCAGGCTCGTGCCACTTCTGCAACACCGGTGTCAGTGATCTTCTTTCCGAGGTGGAGCGTTTGGAGGCGCGGACATCCTCGTGCCACTTCCGCCGCGCCAATATCGGTGATCTTGTCGCAGCCGCCGAGGTTGAGCGTTTGGAGGTGCGGACATCCTCGTGCCACTTCCGTCACGCCGACGTCGGTGATTTTTGTGCAGTTCCAGAGTTTGAGCGATTGGAGGAGCGGGTATTTTCGCGCCACTTCCGCCACGCCGACGTCGGTGATATTGCCGCAGTCGAAGAGACTGACCGATTGCAGGTGCGGGCATCCCCGCGCCACTGCGATAAAGCCCGCGTCGATGATGCAATTATACCTCGTTGCGTTGAAGCCAATGACGTGATCGGGTGTGTAGTATCCCAACAACGTCGACGGTGGAATATATTTCGACGGCAACTGTATCTCCGTTACGTTGGGGCCGTACCTCCATCCCGCCAACTTCCTGTGCACCGGGCGTGCGTTCGCCAAATCTTGCAGCGCGAGAAAACACAGGATGCTGTTCTCCACGTCTTCCGGTAAGTTGATCAGCGTGGCGGTTGCAGGGGGATCTTGGGGTGCGTCGGGAGCATGGTGTGTGGTGGTGGCGGGGTGCATAGTTACTTTCAAAATACTTAGAAAATGAGCGCGCGACTTTTTTTAATAAATTGTGTTTGCGATTTTGAAATTCAAGACCAACCCCTAATTTCAAAAAAAAAAACAACAAAAATGAGTCAAACCGCCCGGGACTTGGCTCTTGTGCGGGCCGAGTGCGAATACTACAAGAAAAAAGCGGCCGCTTTGGTGCGTGATGTCGAAGAACAACAGGGTTATTGTCCAGACAGACAGGAAGGTCACGTGTTGAAGCTCCAGTACAACCAATGCTGCTGCTACTAGTAATCATCCTCATCATCCGAATAGCGTTCCCACTGAATCCAGACATCAGGGTACCGTTCTCGCAACAACGCGATTCCACATTCGGTTGCGATACCGTAGCAGTAATAGAGATTTAGACAGGAAAGCGGGGGACTTTTTTGCGACAACGCGATCACACCCGCGTCCGTGATCTTCCGGCAACCGCCGAGATCCAGAGAGGAGAGTCGGGGGCACCCCTTGGACAACGCGATCACACCCACGTCCGTAATCTGTCTGCAACAACTCAGAGTCAGAGACGAGAGCCGTGGGCAGTTTTGTTGCGACAATTCGATCACAGCCGTGTCCGTAATCTTACCGCAATGACTGAGATTCAGCTCGGAGAGCTGGGGGCACCCTTGAACCAACGCGATCACACCCGCGTCCGTGATTTCTGAGCATCTGAGATTCAGCTCGGAGAGCTGGGGGCACCCTTGCGACAATTCAATCACACCCGCGTTCGCGATCTTATCGCAGAAATAGAGATTCAGAGACGAGAGATGGGGGCACCCTTGCGCCACCGCGATCACACCCGCGTCCGTGATCTGTTCGCACTGTTGGAGATCTAGAGAGGAGAGCTGAGGGCACCCTTGCGACAAAGCGATCACGCCCGAGTCTGTGATATCCTCGCAGCAACCGAGATTCAGAGACGAGAGTTGGGGGCACCCTAGCGCTACCGCGATCACCGCCGCGTCTGTAATCTGATAACACCCCCAGAGATTAAGAGAAGAGAGCAGTGGGCACCCTTGCGACAACGAGATCACACACGCGTCCGTGATCTGTCTGCACCGTTCGAGATTCAGAGACGAGAGACGGGGACACCCTTGTGCCACGGCGATCACACACACGTCTGTGGTCTGTTTACACCAACTGAGATTCAGCTCGGAGAGCCGAGGGCATCGCGAGGATATATCTAGTAAATGCGCATGTGCAAACCTCTTCAATCGATCTGTGTCGATGCGAACTATTTTTTCGGGCGTATAGTACCCCAACAGCGTCGGAATATATTTCGATGGTAAATGTATCTCTGTCACGTTGGGGCCGTACTTCCAACCCGCCAACTTTTTGTTCGTCGAGCGCGCGGTTGCCAGATCTTGCAGCGCGAGTAAACACACGATGCTGTTCTCCACGTCTTTCGGTAAGTTGAGCAGCGTGGCAGCTGCAGGGGGGTCTTGGGGTGCGTCGAGAGCATGGTGGTGTGTGGCGTGCATAGTATAGTTTCTATACTTTCAAAAATACAGGTGTTTTGTTGGAAAATGAGCGCGCGATTTTTTTTCGTAAAAGTAAGTGTCTCTCAGTATTTTATTTTAAGGTGGATGCAACCTCGCAACAACGCGGCCACACCCGCGTCCGTGTACCGATGGCACCCTCTGAGAACTAGAAGGGAGAGCCGAGGACACCCTTGCGCCAACGCAATCAAACCCACGTCCGTGATCGGTTTGCACCACCATAAATCCAAAGAGGAGAGTCGGGGGCACCCATGTGACAACGCGATCAGTCCAGCGTCGGAAATTTCATAGCAGCAGTGGAGATTCAGGGAGGAGAGTTTGGGGCATCCTTGCGACAATGCGATCACGGACGCGTCCGTGATATAGTGGCAGCAATAGAGATTCAGGAAAGAAAGATGGGGGCACCCTCGCGCCAACGCGATCAAACCCCCGTCATTTATCTGCGTGCAGTAGTCAAGGTGTAGAGAGGAGAGGAGAGAGCATTGCGCCAACGCGGCCAGACCGTTGTTTGAGATGTTTCTGCAGTTGACGAGAATTAGGGAAAAGAGCACGGGGCACCCTTGCGCAAACTCAACCATACCCGCACTCGTGATTCGGAAACATTTTTGAAGACTTAGGCAGGAGAGCCGCGAGCACGACGTCCCCAAATGAGAAAGGACGTTGTCTGTGATTCGAAGTCCGTCTAAATGCAGAGAGGAGAGCTGCAAACACCCTTGCGCCACCACGATTATACCCTCGTCCGTAATCTTAATGCACCATTCAAGATTCAGAGAGGAGAGCTGGGGGCATCCTTGTCCTACCGCTCTCAGAGCCGCGTCCGTAATATTCCTGCACTCTCTGAGATCGAGAGAGGAGAGATTGGGACACCCCCGAGCTATCGCGATCACGGCCGCATCCGTGACCCTTTTGCAGAAGCTGAGGTCTAGAGAGGAAAGTAGGGGGCACCCTTGCGACAGTGGGATGATCCCGTCGTCCGAGAGAAGGATGCAGCTCCACAGGTCCAACGAGGAGAGTTGGGGACACCCTTGTGACAACGCCCGCAGAGCCGCGTCCGTGATTTGTTCGCAATACGAGAGGCAAAGATCTGAAAGCCGCGGGCACCCTTGCGCCACCGCGATCACGCCCGCGTCTGTGATATGTATGCAGTCGCCGAGGTCCAAAGTGGAGAGTTGAGCGCACCCTTGTGCCACCGCGATCACGGCCGCGTCTGTGATCTGATCACAGTCTTTGAGATTCAGTGTGGAGAGTTGGGGACAACCCCGCGACAACGCGATCATACCCTCGTTCGATATATGTTTGCAGTGACTGGCATCGAGTTCGCGAAGGCGGGGGCACTGGGCGGAAATGGCTAGCAAATAGGCGTCCGTGAAGCTTTCTTGTAGCTCCGCGTAGACGCGAACTACGTGCTCGGGCGTGTAGTATCCCAACAGAGTCGGCGGTGGAATGTATTTCCAAAACCGTCGTATCTCTGTCGTATTGGGGCCGTACTTCCAGCCCGCCAACTTTTTGTTCGTCGGGCGTGCGGTCGCCAGATCTTGCAGCGCGAGTAAACACACGATGCTGTTCTCCACGTCTTCCGGCAAGTTGAGCAGTGTGGCAGTTGCAGGGGGATCTTGGGGTGCGCCGAGAGCATGGTGGTGTGTGGCGTGCATAGTATTTAATATCAATTTAATTTCTTTATTTTTGGAAAATGAGCGCGCGATTTTTTTAAAGTAAGTGTCTATGTAGTCAAAAAAAAATGTTTTGCTATAACAAAAAAACTATTCAAACAACATTTTATTTTCCTCATGGGGCATTGGGTAAGTAAAGATGAAGTTCAAACGATGATCGATAAAGCTTCAGCTTCTGTGTCCCGGGCAAGTAATAATGAGCAGCAGTGGACACTAACGTTTCCTCAATTATCTACATTATATAGTCAATCAGGTATCGATCTAATGTGCGGGACGGCGCGGGAGAAAAATAATACAGCAGCATGGGTATTCTGTGGTGTTGAGAAGAAAGGGGATGAAACAAGACACACAGACGTTGTTAACATTCAGACATGTTGGAATTCGAAAGAAAAGTACACTGTAAATCGTAATGATCTGAAGATATCCATGAATGCATGCATCAATGATTTTAAGAAATTGAATTGTGCATCGTTGGGTGAAAATGCCTGTCGGAATACTCTTGGGTGTTTGTGGGACACTTCTTGTAGTGTATCACCAGAAATAAAGGAGATTCAAACAAAAAGGCTACAACCACTGTGTACTTATTACACGCATTGGCAAGCTCCTATATCGCACGGCATATATTCGACCGAAGAACAAAAAAATATTATTGGCCCTGTCAATAATGTCCAGATATTAAAACCTAATTTGTGGGAATGTATACGGAGAAGAGAGTTCGGCGACAGGGTAATGTGAATCATGTCATCCTTTTTTTTCCTTGTGCATCGCATCCACCTTAAAATAGCAAACACTATTCCGCGCGAAGCACAGACAGTTGCGAGAGCAGCATATGGCCATTCAGTGTGTTGTCTGGTACATCATTGCTGATTATTGAAGTTCAAACGCGACGCTAAATTTGTATTCGCAAAATTTAAAGCTGTGTGGTAAAGAAAGTACTTTGTTTTATCATATAAGTAATTTAAAAAAATCTCAGTGAACACAGTCAACAAAGAATCTCCTTTTTGTGAAATGACTCTGGCTTTATATTTAAACACTTTTTCCCCCCCCCCTTGTAAAACCCAACAACAGCTTCGTCATCATGGGCAACGCCAATCCCACACCCACACTCCGTACTCCACTCCCTTACGAACAGTTGTACAATGAATGGGCCGAAAAAAGTTGTGAGCAGTACATTCCAGTCTTCAAAAACACGCTTATGGTCGCAGAGGAGCTCATAGGTGCTAAATTTCCCGCACAGTTGGTACTTACCAATCAATCTGACGTCGAAACAATGCGTCTTGTTCAACCCCCAGAAGGAAAAAGGTTGCCCGAGTTTCCCGAGTTACTCGGGATTTGGAAGCAAAAAGGAATGTCGGGTGTCCTTCAAATTAGATACCACTACAACTACGACGACGTACAACCGTACGAAGGGTATCGTAGATTGGAAGCTGGTGGAGAAGAGGAAGGAGGTGAGTTTCATGTGACCATGGCCTTGTACAATCATGCGCGGAATCTCCTCACCTACATCGACAGCGAAGCAGCCAACCTAGCGGACGACAACAACATGCCTCCCCATATCGCCAAAAAAACCAACGTCGTTCGAAAAACCGAAGCGTTCCTGCGGAAAAGCGCAGAATCCAACGGCATCACGTTCGAGGGCAGTCGGGACATGTTCGGGTGGAAATGTGATAACTTCTATTTCAAAGAGTTGGCAAGAACAATTGGGGAAAAGAATATGAGTTTGTTAGAAGATTCTGACTGGGGTGAGGACTGGGGTTCTCCACAGTGTATCGACGATATTATGGAGATAGAACAAGGAGACAGAGAAGACCTCGAAGAATTGAGCGATGATACTTTCAACCAAATTCTACAATTCGTACAGTACTGGAAAAGTAATTATCAATCAAACCCAATGGAATCAGAGTGCAATTACGAAAGGACACCACCACAAAACATGGAAACGCATGCTCCAATGGAACACGAATTGAATCCGACGGAAGAAGGATGGCAAAGGGGTTTGAAAAAGCGATACCACCTTCAATCGTGGGGAACGCATAATCATGAGGGTGGTAATGTTGTGGATTCAGGCACGTGCGTCGCGTGGTCTCTGCTCATCGCGGACGAAATGAACGAGAAAGGAATCACGGGCGAACAATGGTCTAAGGAGTTCCACAGCCAGCACAAAACAGCCGAGGACGCTCAGATGTACATCTCGCACGCCATTACTCGAGACATGGTACGCTGCCAGAGGGCAACAATGAAATCCGTAAAGGGTGGTGGCGAGCAGGTTTCGAACCGAGACGTTGCGGATTTCCTGAAGGATCGGGTTTTGCAGCACGAAGCAGCCGCCGGAAGACACCTGATCCTCCGAAGAAACGCCAACACGCTGATTCGCTACGCATCTATGTAAGCAGACATGTACTTGCCGGGGAAAAAATATAGGTAACAGTTATGCTAATAAAATTTTCCCTGTTGACACCATATACAATATGCTTAAAAAAAATAGAGTACAGTTCCTTGGGTGTCAAGTGATTCGCTTTGACCGCTTTTTTTGTCTATGCAATGCAAGTCTATACTTCATATTTCATGTGGTCAAGAGTATATATCTAGGTTTTGGCAGCAATATTCAGTTAATTTCTTTATTTTTGGAAAATGAGCGCGCGATTTTTTTAAAGTTTACATTTCAACAATTTCAAAAACAGCATGTGGTTTCTGGTCGCAACGAGAGAAAGTGTTTTCGTGGCAAAGGGTTGGGGGCGAAACGGCGACTACCACACGTTCCAACAGCCGATCCCGGACTCTCCTAGACACACGCTGGTCACCCCTTCCGCGTGGGTCATTGAGATTCTACCCCTACACAAAGTTGTGCCCGCGCTCTTGCCTTTGGAACTCGTGCACCATATCGGTTCGTATGTGTAGTCAAATACAAATTTAGCATACGATTTTTTTACAATTTCAAATTTCAGGCCCCGCTCGCTACACACCGACACCCGCCACATATGTCCAACAACGATAACCGCGCCAACCAATGCAACCCCAACAACGAAGAATACTGGCATTCGCGAGGGGAAGAATACGATAATCCCGACACACGAATCAACGAACAATCATACGGTGACGACGACCATGGCGCCGGCACAAAGACACAAGCGGATTGGGACAACTACTCCAACCAACTTAACCCAAATAATGATAGATACAAGAGTTCAAGAAAATAGTTTGAAAGAAACACTCAAATTGCCATAACCATGTCTTCTACACCGTCCTTCATAAATCGAATCCGAACTCCCTTTGGGGAGCAGCGCGCATTCTTCTGTAGCCAGTGCGCTCTGAACGTTTGGTAGAGCGCCTGCTTGCGCTGGCCGTTGAACTCGGACGCCAAGTACACAAGACGAGCCTTGTCTTCGAACGTCAGGTCGTCCGGGCAAAATAGGTCCGAGTGAAAGAAGGGCACTTTGTCAAAGGCAGCGGTGATCTGAGCCACGGGTGCGCTGATTCTTGCGTTCTTGGCCTGCAACGAGAGCGGTTGATCCCCACCCCCGACACACGCGGCTTTGAACGCGTCCAGTTGGAGAAAAAAAACGCGGCCATCGCGCACGATGGGGTCGGGGTATTCGGCGGGAAGCATGTGGATGATGTCGCCCGCGTCCATGGTTATTTCGTGAGATTTAGTGTTTTTGTTTGGAAAATGAGCGCGCGACTTTTTGTGTTGATTATTTAAAATTATTCGAGTAAATTATTTGGAGTAGTCAGGAAACAGCGCAGCGCTGGGTGGACTTGTGCCGAGTCGTTGGTGACATCCTCTTGGATCGGTTCAATTCGAAGGCGCGGGCACTCCCGTGCCATCGCGATCAAACCGGGGTCGGTGGTGCTGCGGCCGCAGTTGTGAACCATAAGCGACCGAAGGTCCGAGCATCCTCGTGCCAACGCCGACAATCCGGCGTCAGTGATCTTGGAGCAGCCGCCGAGGTTGAGCGATTGAAGATGCGGGCATCCTCGTGCCACTTCCGTCACACTGGCGTCGGTGATCTTCTTACAGGCCGAGACGTTGAGTAATTGAAGGTGCGGACATCCCTGTGCCACTGCTATTATGCATCTGTCGGTAACCGCCAGAGTGAAGCCGAGGTTGAGCGCTTGAAGGTGCGGACATCCTCGCGCCAATGCCATCACACCGGCGTCTGTGATATTTTTGCACCAGCGGAGGATGAGCCATCGGAGGTGCGGACATCCCTGTGCCACTTCCGTCAGGCCGGCGTCGGTGGTGTTGTTGCAAAAAGAGAGATCGAGCGATTGGAGGTTCGGGCATCCTCGCGCCACCGCCATCAAGCCGGTGTCGGTGATATTCTCGCAGCTGTCGAGGTTGAGCGATTGCAGCCCCGGGCATGCCACTGCCGCCACGCCAGCGTCGGTGATCTTCTTGCACCAGCTGATATCAAGCGATTGGAGTTGCGGGCATCCTCGTGCCACTGCCATCACGCCGGCGTCGGTGATCTTCTTGCACCAGCTGAGGTTGAGCGATTGGAGGTGCGGGCACCCTTTTGCCACAGCGGTCAAGCCCGTGTCGGTGATGTTTCGGCAGTTGTAGAGGTTGAGCGATCGAAGGCGCCTGCATCCTCGTGCCGCTCCCGCCGCGGTGGTATTAAAAGAAACTGCTCCAATCATAATCAAAAAAGCCAAAAGAGAGCAATCAAGGATCTGCCAACATTTCGATACGTCGATGCGAACTACGTACTCGAGCGTGTAGTATTTGATCAGCGTCGACGGTGGAATGTATTTTGAAGGCAATTGTAGCTCGGTTACGTTGGGGCCGTACTTCCAGCCCGCCAACTTTTTGTTCGTCCGACGTGCAATCGCCAGATCTCGCAGCGCGAGCAAACACACGATGCTATTCTCCACGTCTTCCGGCAAGTTGAGCAGCGTGGCGGCTGCCGGGGTGGCCTGATCTCGGGGTGCGTCGTCGTCGCGGTGCGTGGCGTACATAGTAGTGTTGTTTTTTTTTCCAAAATACAAAGTACTTTATTGGAAAATGAGCGCGCGATTTTTGTGTATTATGAGAAAAGTCACGCGCTCATTTTTGAACATGGGTATTTTCTTCATTCTTTTATTTTTTAGAACCCGTGCCTACATTTTCTTTTGAACGTGTGTGTGTTGTTTTAGATTTTCTTTCTTTACATGAAACAAAATGCACTCATTGCGTTCTCAAATCGAACATTTCGAAGGTGAACATGGCAGGTCACTATCACTTCGTCGCGCCTACAATAAACTTCTAGGTGGAGCTGGCGAAAGCAAATCAGGTGCTGGTGAGAGTAAAAGTGCGGGCGAAAGCAAAACAGAATTCACTTGCGTGCGCAGCCTCACAATACAGCATCCAGTACATTTGTTGTGTGTGTTGGCCGATGGGTCACAGCTGTTCTCGGGAAGTGGTCGAACAATACAGAAGTGGGACGTGGCGACAAACACTGTGCAAACTCTGCATGGGCAGCACGAAGGTTCGGTGTTCTCGGTGTGCGTGTCGGCCGATGGGTCGCGGCTGTTCTCGGGGAGTGGCGACCTTACGATCAAGGTGTGGGACGTGGCGACGGGAGCGTGCGTGCAGACGCTGGAGGGGCACACAGATTGGGTGAGGTCGGTGTGCGTGTCGGTCGATGGGTCGCGGCTGTTCTCGGGGAGTGACGACAAGACGATCAAGGTGTGGGACGTGGCGACGGGCGTGTGCGTGCGGACACTACGGGGGCACAGATATGCGGTGTTCTCGGTGTGCGTGTCGGTCGATGGGTCGCGGCTGTTCTCGGGGAGTTGGGACAAGACGATTAGGGTGTGGGACGTGGCGACGGGCGTGTGCGTGCAGACGCTGGAGGGGCACACAGGTTGGGTGTTGTCGGTGTGCGTGTCGGCCGACGGGTCGCGGCTATTCTCGGGAAGTAGAGACAACACGATCAAGCTGTGGGACGTGGCGACGGGCGCGTGCGTGCAGACGCTGGGGGGGCACACAAATTGGGTGAGGTCAGTATGCGTGTCGGCCGATGGGTCGCGGCTGTTCTCGGGGAGTTGGGACAAGACGATCAAGGTGTGGGACGTGGCGACGGGCGTGTGCGTGCAGACGCTGCGGGGACACACTCGTGATCTGAAATCTGTGTGCGTGTCGGCCGATGGGTCGCGGCTGTTCTCGGGGAGTGCCGACGAGACCATCAAGTTTTGGTCGCCGCTCCCAAAACAGTGGGAAACTCTGAAATCAGAAATTTCGAGTTTCATGGAATCGGGTGTAGATTCTTCAGTTTCAAATATACCATTTGATCTCAAACAAGCATTTCGGCAGGTTACCCTTAATCATTTCAGAGAGGGCCTACTTAACTTAAAAGCGGAAGCTGATGCAATCGGGTTTGTATTGTCAGAGTACAGAAAATTTTACAAGTATTGCAACCTTCGTACAAATTTGGGGGCAGGCGCCTCTGCGCGCAAAAAAAAGGAAGAAAGAATAAAGACTCGGAAAGGGATGTTGACAACTCATTGAAAATTTGTTATTTGGTGTAAATGGGTCGAGGTGGTTTATGGCATCGGCAGCAAGAGATCTCGGCATTCACCTGCTTACTCCTGAAGTGATGAGCACCCATTTACAACAAAAAATTACGAGTACCTTACCCAGAAAAAAAATGTATTTTACTAGAAAAGTCGCGCGCTCATTTTTGAACATGGTTGAACATGGTAGATATGCGCAGGGGATACCGCGCCGCAACCGGCGGGACCCGCGGTGCGCGCCACGGGTATGATGCGCGCCATGCAGTTTCGCAAGGCGGGCTCGTTGTTGATGAACACGCAGTAATAGTGTCCGAGGAACTCGCGGTACGGCGAGCGCACAATCGACGTATACATAAAACTTTCCAACCACCGCGCGGTGCCCGTTGTGTCGGTCGTGTTGGACTCCCCCAGCAGCTCTGCGATGCGATGAACCATGCGGTGCCGCACGTATGCGCTGTTCGTGTTGGCCCATATGTTGCGCACTTCCGACATATAATTGATTGTCCGTGTGACTTCGTGTGTGACTTTGCGTGTGATGTCCTGCACGGCGTAGTCGGGTCCCGGGAGTGCCGTGTGGCCGTACATGTCGCACACATGGGCCAGTACCATAAGATTCATGATGTTCTTTTTTTTTTTTCAAACAACAAATCTCAAAATGAAATCCGAGGCGGTTTTCACACAAATTCAAGGTCTTTGTTTTTTTTTTTGGGAAAGCTTTGACAAAATGAGCTTTCCCGCTGGTGCTGCGACTGTGGTGTTTACACTGGCGGACAAGTTTTGCTGGGACGCGTACGTACAAGACGTGCACAATCTCATTGTGCACGCCGTTCGACCCGTGCACGTATTGTGGGACTTGCGAGGTATGACTGGGATGCCGCCGATGGCTGTCGTGTTGAAACAAGCGCATCTCATGCACACCGAAAAGGAAGCTATCCGACGGAACATTTTGACGAATACCGTGCTTTTACGCTCCGTCGCTTTGAAAAAAACGCTCGTGTGGATTTTCGAAAACATCTACGCCCCTCAAAACCCGACGAACATTTTCACGGCAGAAGAGTGGCGATTGCGCGCATGAGTTAGTCTTCCGCGTCTTGTCGGTCGATGCACGCCGCGCACACCGTTTCAAACCCCGAAACGACCGGCCACTCGCTCCAGTCGTCCCTGCAGTATATTCGGTAACACATCGTGCACTGCACCCCATCGTCTACTTCGCCGATTTCACACATATCGTCGTCGCTGTCGTCACTAACTGCCGGCGTGGATTCGTCGGAATCGGTACCATCGGACAGTATGTACTCCGCGACGTGGTCCGCGGGGCGCCGAGATCGCAAGTATGGTCTTGGAAGTGTAAGCGGCGAAGTGCGTGATTCCGTGTGCGGGGAGTTGGGAGCCGTTGCGGGTTCCATGGGGAAAATGTTCGAAATATTAAAAGAAACAATTGAAATTTCAGACCGTCTTTTTTGTTTGTTTGAAATTCAATATTCACACATTACCTGTTCACCCATGTCCTCGCGCCAAGAAGAAGCGTTCCGGCGTCTCGAGGCCATGGCTGCTGCTGCTGCTGCGGCAGCTGCCGAATCTCCCGCGCCCATGGAGGTGGACAGCGCACCGGAAGATACCACCTCTACACCAACCCCCGCGGGCGAATCCAAAACAACCGAATCCGCAACTGGCGACCCCCATACCATTGTCTCCGCGGACACGATTCGTCCCCCACCCCCGTCCCCTGACGAGTGCATTGCTGCAGAGTTTCAACTCGTTGACTGGACGGTGACGACGCGATCGCACTTACGGCAATGCGAAACCCACGAGTACCCGCATCACTGGAGCCGCCCCGCCGAAACTCGTTTTTACAGGGGTTCCCCCATCGTGCTTTTGTTCGGCACCACGGACGCGGGGAACTCGATTTCTCTGGTCGTAGAGGGGTTTCGGCCGTACTTTGACGTCGAGCTGCCGAGCGCGCTTGAAACCGACGGTGGGTACCACACGGGCGTGACGCCCGAACTCGTACGCCAAACTATTCTCGACAGAGCGTTTCCCGACGAAAAGCACAACGACGATCTTCTGCGTGTCAGCACGCGCTCTTCGCACCGCGTCTTCGGGTTCAAGTTTGATGGGAGAGGAAAGCCTCTCAACCTGAATTGGGTTCGCGTCAGCTGCGAAACAGTGCACGTGTGGAAGCAAGCCCTTCGCACCGCACGATCAAAGGATTTCGCGTCCCAAATCATTCGTACGAGTGGGGGGCGCGGAAATTGCCGTCGCGGAAAGCTTGTCGTCGCGGGAGACAAACTCACGTTCGAGCAAATGTTCGGCAACCTCACGGACATTGTTCCGAGCGGCTGGGTCAAAGCCACACGTCTGCGCCCCGAGACGTCTCCCGCCCTTCGCACGCAAATGCGGTACAAGTGCCTGATCGGCAACAGTCGGCCCACAGACAACGCCGACGTGGCCCCATTGGTCTGTGCGTCGTTCGACATTGAGTGTGTGCCCACTACGGGCACGCGGTTTCCCTGCCCCGAGCGCACCAACGACTTGCTGGCACAAATCGGCATCAGTTTCGGCATCGTGGGGCGCGGCGTGGTGTGGCGCATGGTGATTTGTTTGGGGGAGACGTCTCCGGTCTATCTCAAGGATGGGCCTGAGGCGGCGGAGTCCGACGCGGATTCCAACGCGGACTCCGCCGGAACTCCTGTCGAAATTATTTCGTGCGCCACAGAGAGAGATGTACTCCAGACCTTTGCAGACGTCATGATCTGCACGTCCCCCGACATCGTCATGGGGTACAATATCTTCGGATTCGACTTTCGATTCATGGCCGACAAGGCGCTTCGCATCGAAGCCTTTGGAGATCCCGAACTGGAAACGTTCGAGGACGTGTTGCGCAAGTGGCGCATCGCCAAAACCGCCGTGCGCGAGTACGAGGAGGCCAAGGAGCAGTCTGTAACCGCCATGGTGGAACGACACAACGTTCGGGCGGGAAACCCAAACTCCGGCGACAACGTTGCGACACGCCGAGTGCACGCCGCCAACGACGCGCTCGCACAAATCCCGTTTATTCGCGTGCGACCGATCGCTTCGTGGGATCGCAACCCGAGAATGCCCTCCGTGCCGCACGTCGTGCGCGCCCTGTGCGACTACGACACCGAGGAGGAGCTGCGCGAGGCCTACGACTACTTTCGCCCCATGGGGCGAGCGCCCGGGTTCACTTTCAACTGGTGCGCGCGCATCAATTCGCGCTGCAAGCTGGACATTGTAATGCTCGAGAGTGCGGCCCTCGGGTCCAACGAGCTTTTTCGATTCGACATGCGCGGAACCTGCACCTTTGACGTGTTTCTCTTCGTCAAGTCCAACGTGAACATGGGAAGTTACAAATTGAAGGACGTGTGCGAGAAATTCTTGCCCGCTGGTCAAAACAAGGTGGACTTGGACTACAAGACCATGTTTAAACACTACCAGTCGGGCGATCCCGACCTCCGTGCGATCGTAGCCGAGTATTGCTCGATGGATTGCGATTTGCCCATTATGATTTGCGAGCGCACCGGGTGGATCGGCGATATCGTAGAAATGAGCCGCGTGACGTTCACGAGTCTGCCCGATCTGGTCACGCGAGGGCAGCAGGTCAAAGTGTACAGCCAAATCGGTCGGTACGCGCAGCAGTGGGGGTTTGCGATGAACCACGAACACATCCCCCCACCGGACGGCTACGCGGGTGCAACCGTGCTTGAACCCAAAAAGGGGTATTATCGCGAGCCGATCGCCACGCTGGATTTTGCAAGTCTGTACCCGTCCATCATGCAATCGCACAATCTGTGTTTCTCGACCTACATCCTCCCGCACGACCGCAATCGTGCCGCGCGAATGGTAGAACGCGGGTTGCTCAAAATTGAAAAAATACAGACCGGTACGGGGGAGCACTGGTTTGTGCACCGATCCATCTTTCAAGGGCTGCTGCCGCGCCTCCTCGCGCATCTGTTGGGAGCCCGGCGCGCCGTGAAGAAGATCATGAAGAAGGAGCCCGACCCGCGCAAGAAGAAGCTGCTCGACTCAAAGCAGAAAAGTCTGAAAGTGAGTTGCAACAGTGTCTACGGTTTCACGGGGGTAAAGAGCGGGAGGATGCCCTGCTATCCGATTTCGTCCTCCACGACGTCACTGGGCAGAAAAATGATCGAAGACACGAAACACGCCGTGGAAACCAAATACCCGGGAGCCGACGTAATCTACGGAGATTCCGTCGCGCCTTGGACTCCCGTGACGATTCGCGTCGACGGAGAAGTTCAAGTTCTTCTCGTGGGGGAGTTTGCTCGTCGGTTGGGTTCGGCGTTCGACAAGCGCTCCGACGGCAAGGAAACGTGCGAGTTGCCCAACGTCGAAGTCATGAGCGCGGCGGGGTGGGTCAAGACGTCGCGCATCATTCAGCACAAACTGTCCAAGCGGATTCTACGCGTGCACACGACGAGCGCTGGGTGGGTGGATGTGACCGAAGATCACAGCATGATTCTCAGCGACGGACGTACCGTCGCCCCGAGTGATCTGAAAAAGGGCGATCGGCTTTTGGCGTCGAGCCTGAACATCGCGCTCCCATCCGAGCCCAGAGACTACCCGCCCATACGCGTGGCCGTGGTCAAACTGCTCACGCGCAGAGAAAGTGTGCTCAAAACCATCAACGTCACGTTGGAGAGAGACACGCGGCTAGCCATTTTAATGGGCGCGACGCTTCGGAGTCTGGCGGACGATCGCTTTGTGTTTTCCACGTCCATTCTCAGCCACGCAGGGGTGAAACGCGCGGCCAACGCACTCCACCCCGAATTCAACTGGAAAGCCATTGCGGGAGGCATCGAGGGCGTCGCCAGCCCCTCGTTTCAGAGCGCGGCGCGCGAACTGCGGCAAATGTACCAAACGCAGGCCCTAGAGTATCCAACGTATCTCATCAACGGCGGATCCCCCGGGGAAATCGCCGAGTATCTCCTTTGCTGCATGGACGAGTTGGGCGACATTCGCGTCCGAGACGCGTGCACGGCGACACGACTCCGCATACTGATGGAAAGGACGGAGCAGCACGTGAGCGTGAGCGTGCAGGCCGGTGGCATGTACGTT
>MDTD01142593.1_pt1 | contig 17527 bp, 17 predicted proteins | sample 811221 | NCBI WGS metagenome assembly MDTD01 (sample SAMN05326646, study PRJNA326480) | marine metagenome | isolation source: seawater | place: Pacific Ocean: South West | collected 2011 | reverse complement strand
TTAACGTTAAAAGAGGTTGTGGATACTTTTAATAAAGTTTCGGAAGTTCAAGTTGATGTAGAATGGCCATGCGATATAAAAACAAAAAATAGCACTTGTATTGGTTTTGAAACTCCAATAGGTTGGAAGCCAAAGTATAATTTGAAAACTGGTTTATCAGAGATACTTAAATTATGAGATTTATTAAAAGCAATATTTTAGGATGCATGATAATCGAGAATGACATTATTTGTGATGGCCGAGGAATGTTTGTTAAAAATTTTAATTCAGATATTTTTAAGAAAAATAATATTCATGAGAATTTTTCAGAGTCATATTACTCACGTTCGCAAAAAGGAGTCATACGTGGTATGCATTTTCAGACAAAGCCTCATGAAACTTCGAAGCTAATTTTCTGTTCAGAAGGCGAGATTTTGGATATTTTTTTAGATTTAAGATATAACTCTGAAACATTTGGACAATTTGAATCTATTAAATTGACAAGGGAAAATGGAATACATATTTATATTCCAAGAGGCATTGCACACGGCTTTCAAGTCCTAAGTGAAAATGCAACTGTCCACTATCTTCAGTCTGAGGTATATAATAAATCAAGTGATACCGGTATTTTATGGAACTCATTTGGAATGAACTGGCCAATAAAAAATCCGATTATATCTGAAAGAGATCAAGAATTTATAACATTAGATGAATATAAAAAAACTAATCGTTAACTTTTTCCTCAATAATAGTAATAGGCCTATTTTTTTGCTGATCATATACTCTTGATAAATACTCGCCAATTATACCTAAAAAGAGCGCGTTTAAACTTATACCAAATAAAACTAAAACAATAATTGTGGTGAGACCAGCAGGATAATTAATATCAAACATAAATTTTGATAATATAAAAAAGATACTAAGTATTAAAGTTATAGAAGCAATAATAATACCAAAAAATGAAGCAATTCTTAAAGGTAAAGCAGAAAGCCCAACAATACCATCAATCGCAAGTTTTAAAGATTTTGCAAAATAAAATTTTGTATTTCCATATTTTCTTTCGTTTCTTTCATAATTAACAGACTTTTTCCTAAATCCAAGGCTGAAAATTATCCCTCTTAAATAAATATTTTGATCGTATATTGTTTTTATTTTATCAACAATTATTCTGTCTAGAAGCATAAAATCACCAACATTCCTTGGTATTTTATCTTCACTGATTTTATTTAATAACCAATAAAATATATTTCTCATCATCGGAAGATCAACTATTTTTTTTGTTTTCAAAAAACTTTCTTTTCTAGATGTTCTTACTCCATAAACTATTTTATAATCTTTCATCCAATATTTTATAAAGGTTTCAAATAATTCAGGAGGATCTTGAAGATCACAATCAATAGGAACTACTGCATCACCTTTTGCTTGACAAATCGCTGTCCATAAAGATTTTTGGTAGCCATAGTTCTTGGATAGCTTATAGGCTTTAATATTTGTATTAATTCTTGCTTTATTTTTTATAATTTCAAAAGTATTATCTGAACTATTATTATCGGTAATAATAATTTCAAAATCAAAATTATCGTTTAATTTTTCAATTTGATTAAAAATTTGTTCGAAATAATAATTTATAGTCGCTTCTTCATTGTATACAGGTGTAACAATTGAGATTAATTTTTTTTTCATAACATAAAAATGAAAGTTTTTATATTTTGTGGAATTATATCATTAATTCTGAAATAATAGACTTTAAATCTTATATTATTAATAAAAATGATTAAAAATAACAATTTTATATATTTAATTCTCATTTCTTTTGCCCCATTATTCGTTTTCTTTTTTAATCAATATAATGAAATCTTAGCAAATTCTGATGGACAGCATTACCTAGATATAGCTTTAATGCAATATCAGGTTTTTGAGGAATTAGGTTTTATTGCTGGTTTAGAAAGTATGTACAATCTTAGGTCAGTAGGATTAAGACCCTTAATTTATCCAGTGTATATTACAATTTTCATGGTTCTCACAAATGGGGATCTTTTTTTAACAACATCGCTAGTAATGTCTTCTATTGCATTTTTATGGACCATATATCTTTATAGGATATTGTTATGGTCAGGATGCAGCAAAACGATATCAGCATTCGGATCTGTTCTGATTGTAATATGGCCAGGATTTTCATATTACCATTATAATATGTTTTCTGAGACAGCTCATATTACAGCTTTTTTTATATTTTTATATTATATTTTGGAGTCTGACCATTTAAAAAATAAATCATCAGTTTACAAGGCAGGATTTTTTGCTGCCATAATGCTTTGCATTAGACCAGAATTAATATTTATAGTACCTCTAGGATTAAGTTTTTATGCTTATAATTATTTTAAAATAAATAAAAACTTCTTATTAGAGATAAAACAAATAGTCTTGGTTCTATCAATATTTTTTCTTTCTTTGTATTCTAGTTTTTTAGTGAATTTTTCACCTTTATCTAACTGCGCTCATTGTATAAGTAATACACTTCGAGCTGAAAATGAAAACATTGTTCCTTTTATATTAACTATAACAATTTTTATTGTATATTTATTTTATGGATATTATAAAAATTCAAGAAAAGATAAGAAAGAGACAAACTTATCAATATTAATTTCATTATTATTATTTTTAACACTGGCATGGTATTTACCATTTGCTGACGAATTATTTGAGTGGTTTAGAGTTGGAATGTTTAATTTACAAGATTACAATAATCCTGTTGCTGGATTTAGCGAAAACTGGAAAATAATTTGGCCTAATTGGGTCACTTTATTTTTATATCTATCAATATCTTTTTCATTAATTTTTTTATATATCAAATTTTTTAAGAAAAATAATTTAAAATTTATTTTTTTCAATAAGTCTAGCCAATTACTCATTATTGGATTAATAATGGCTTTAGTGTATTTTATATTATTATTGACAGAAAATGCAGGTATTACACCAATTAGAAGAACAGCCCCTGCGGTTTTTACATTAGCCGCAGGTCTAATTGCTTTTACAGGTATTAATAATACATCACAAAAAAATTTTTTATTTACACTTCCAATAGTCGTATTATCTCTAGGAATAGTTTTAAGTAGTTTCTCAGCCTTTTCATCAAAATACACAAATTTAATTACTGATACTTCAAAGTATATCCATAAAAAAATGTATCTTCCTTGGCAACATACAATTTATGCAGGATCTCCAAGACCTAGCTTCAACTTAATTAAGGCTCTTCACGAATGCGCAGTTAAAAATAAAATTGAAAATAATAATATACGGATTGCAACATTTATACACTGGCCACCTGATGTTACACATGGGATACTTGTTGCAAAAAGGAAATTAAGAGTTTTAAAAAAATTTGATATGTGGATATTACACCCAGGAGCTTTAACGTTAGACGATCTAAGAAAAAGTGAAATATCACACTTAGTTATTGATACAATGGCAGACTACTCAGATGAAAAGGTTGAAAAAAAAATAGGCTTTCATTTTTATCCAGGCTGGGGTGTGATAAAAAAACTTAGAGCAGGCAATCTACAGGGTATGAAAAAAATAGATGAATTTAAAGTTAATGATCGAACATATCTTTTATTTAAGCTCTAATCTCAATTTGTATAATTAATAATACAACCATCATAATTTTTATTAATACTTACACAATCTTCTAAAATGAGATTATATTCTGATAATTTGTTTGATGAGTATAAGTATTTTAGATAATAGGCAAATCTTGCTGAAGGAGAATTATTATGTTTATTCATAGCAAGATTAAGAGCTTTTTTTGCCTCCTTTTTGCTTACTCTCATAAACGTTGTTTTTGGGTTAATTAACAGGAACGAATCATATCTTTCGTTAAAATGCTGAAGGTAGGATTTAAAATCTTTGCTTAATTCTTTTTCATTAACATATTTTTTTGAAAATATTTTTAATCGCGCATTATAAGGAAGAGTGCAAACAAAATTATTGATTCTACAAAGTAATGTAATAACAAAGACATCAACTGGCTCACCTGATTCGTCAACAGTTATGCCATATTTATTTTTGCTATTTTTTTCACCGTGATTTTTTATAAAGTTAACAATAATATTATGGTAGTTTGGATAGATATTTATAGGAAGGGGATACTCGATTCCAATAAAACCAGATGCTATATTATTTCTATATTGTGTTGACCAAAATTGGTCATTTGGGCCCTGAATAAAGGTGTGTGAGAATAATGATATTAGTTGAAAAGATACAATAAAAGATAATACAGTTTTCTTTACTTTTAAAAAAGGTTTTTTACTCATTATATAAACTAGAAGAAAAATTAGTAGACAAACTAAGCTTAAGGAAACTTTTCTATAAAAACCCTGAACAGAAAACATATATAAGGCCCAAGGAAGAGGTATTGTTAATAATAAATAATAGTATTCTTCGTAAAACTTATTTTTTATTTTTTTATAATTATTTAAGAATTTAACAGCGATAAATATTATTAAAATAATTGGAAATATAAAAAGACCAAATGATTTAAACGCCCAAATTAACAACCATGAAATATCTGACGTTTCATAATAAGAAACTACTGCGCCAAATGATGTTTGATAAACCCATTCATATAAGTTTGAAAAATGACTATACCACCATATAAAAATTAAACTTGTATGAACTTTAAAAGAAAAAACTAAATAGTTTTTGTTAGAAACTATATTTTTTTTATTTTTTAAATAAAGATAAAATAGAAGTACTAATAATGTAATAAATATAACTACAAAAGAAAAAAAGATAAATATCTCAAGAGAGTGAGGTGGATCAATACTCTTAATTGTATTAGAAGGCCTTGGAATAAATCTACTTATACATAAAATTGATACCGCTGAAAAAGATATAAGAACTGATTTAACAACATCTCTTAGGCTTATTTTATTTTCTGATACAGATTTATAAAAGAAAAATAACAAAGGTAAGGATATATAAATTATTGCTTCGACTGGACGTGTAGCAAATATTAAAAAGAAAAATATACTAAAGAAAATCGAATATTTTTTATCTGAAAAGTAATTAGATTTTATTAAAAAATATATTGTGCACAGAAAGAACGGTGTAAACGATAACTCTGCAAACAAAGGTAATCCTATTCCACCAAACATGATATTTGTACTTAGACAAACTATAGAGGTGGAAATAGCTGCACTCAAATTATCAAGACGTAATTTAAATATTTTATAGATTATAAAAGTCGATAATGAAACAAAAAGAACATGAACAAATAAAGTTGTTAATAAAAGGTTACCATTTGAAATCCACAAAAAAGGAACAACAAAGATATGAAAAATAACAGGTCTCCATGACCTTTCAGAAAACAATTCGTAAAGGCTTCCTGAGATTGATCCTGAGTTCCAAAATGGCTCAAGTATTTTAACTGACGCTTCAAGCCAGCCAATCGCATCTGAAACAGGAATTTGTGAATTATTAATATGCCAAAGATAAGATGAAATTATTGGAAAAGCTAAAAAAATTAAATAAACATTTTTTTTAAATTTTTCAAGGAACAGCATGCTAAACTACAGCTTTAAAAAAATTATTTATAAACTTATCTTTGAATAGTAAAAAATAGGAGTCTTTGAAATACGGAGCCCAATAAGGAGTACTTCTTTCAACTGGATAATCACTACCAAATAATTTAATTCTTTTTTTAATCATGTAATAATCCTCAAGGTCTTTAACTCTCTTCATTTTTATTAGTCTGTTCTTAAGAATATTTCTGAAAGGATAAATTAAAAAAGGAATATCTAAATCATATTTAATTTCACTTAAAACTATATTATTATCTCCCTTTATTTTTATTATTTTAAAGTCATTATCTATATCTTCAACTTCACAATCTCTATTATTTTGGAAATATCTTAATCTTGTTTTTACATTTAAAAAATTTGCTAATATTGCAGGCCCAATACCTTTAATTGATATATCGTATTGTATTAGCTCAGATGTCCCTATATATTCCGTAGTTGATTTTTGAATCCATGAAAAAAATCCAGATTTATAATAAATTTCAGAGACACATTTTGTTGAGTCAGCTGACAAGGTTTTATATTTTTTTTCACATGAGTTGTGAAGAAAAATATAATGCTCGCAATCAAGATATACAGCTACAGCACTCGCTATACTCACAGGAAACGTATATGTTTGTTTAAAAGAAAATTTCACTATATTTCAATCTCAATCATCTTTCCATTAAATTTATAATCTATAACTTTTAGGCTAAGATCTTTTTGTAAATTCTTTACACAATTATTAGGATCATAAAACTTACTTTTTACCCTAATATTACTAGTATTTTCTATATTTGGATTTTTATAGAAACTGCCATCTATATTATATATATAACCATGCCAATTGCATTGAAAAGTTAATAAATTTCTTTCATTTTCTTTTGGTTTTTTTTTATTTTTTCTTATAACAATATTTCCACCCATATGAGGACATGTCAGGCTTAAAACTTTAAATCCATTCGCCAATTTTATCACAGCAATATTATCATCGACTAAATTTTTGACAAAATAATCACCTTCTTTCATTTCGTCTTCAATTTTTATTTGATATTTTTTTTTCATAAATTTAAGAAAGCTAATATTACTTCTTTATTTTTAAAAGTAAAACTTTTGTATTTTTAAGTTCTATTACATCCAATTTTGAAAATTTACTATTATCGAAATCTTCAAGATTTAATAATTTTGCAGTAAATTTTTCACCAGATCCAACATTTTCTCTTTCATATATAATCTCCTTAGTATAAATATTTTTTCTCTCTAAAATTATAAAATCAACATTATTTGAATTAAGTATTTTAAAAGGATCTTTATCTTTTGAAATTAATATATAGCCTAACCAAAAATCATTTCTTAAAAGACTATTATTTACAAAGGCCATCGTGAATGGATCTATAGTATTTTGATTAAAGATTAGTGGCATTGAGAAAAAAATCTTTTTATTTTTTAGGCATTCGTCTTTATCATATTTGCAGGAATTATTTGATAATGTTTTAGCTAGAACAATATGTTGATCTAAATCTTTCTTAGATTTTAAAATTAAAGCACTTTTATAGAGTTCCAAATATTTTTTAGATATGTTGTTTTCAATAAAAAAAGAGGGTATTTTATTTATGTTATTTTTTGCAAAATCAATATTCATTGAAATATTGGTTATATAAGAAAAAGAAAACAATGTTAAAAATGATATTATAATTATAGGAATTCTTTGGAATCGTGTTTTGTCACTAAATAAAATCCAACTCATAAATACTGAGAACAGCATATAAAAAATGAGTATTCTTCGGGTTATTTGACCATCGTTCAGAAAAAATAAATATCCAGATAAAACTAAAGAAATAAAAATGAAAGATGAGACAAAAAGTAATACATAATCTTTTTCTTTATATTTTGCAAAGTCTTTACAAAAAAATATGATTGGAAAAAAAATAAAAAATATTAATATTACACTTCCAAACGAATTTATTATAGAAACGACAATATCTAATAAATCTTCAGATCTAAAATGCCACGCTAAAGACTCAGCAACCTCTCCACTTGAAGCTTGTAAGGTCCAATTTAGCAATTTATCGATAACTGGTATCCAAAAAATATAACATATTGAAGACGTTAGAATTATAAATGATAAAAAGTTTTTATTTTTATAATTTTCACTTTTTAGTAAAATAATAGTAATAAATAAAATAGCTATTGCAGATATATAGAGAAATATTTTGTTATTCGGAAGAATATAAGTGAAATAGAAAGTAATTAATATTAAAATTAAAAAAACATTTACAGAAGTAAAAATATCATTTGTACTTGTAATTTTATTTTTCCAAGAATTATAAAGAAACGGAAGAATCGCAAGAAATAATATTATTGATTCTGCAGGCCTCAAGCAAATTGTAAAGGCTAAAAATATGGCTGCTAATAAGGTATATTTCCTTATCAAGAAAAGTTCTGATCTTAATAAAAAATAAAAAAAAGCTAACCCTACTGGTAAATATATTATTTCAGAAAAAAAAGATTGATAGATTCCAAAAATTGTTGGAGATAATAAAATAAAAAGCGTTAGAATTGATGAATATAAATTACAAATTTTAATATTTAGAATTTTAAATAAAATTAAGCCCAGAAAAAATGCTGATATTGTTGATAACAAAGTAACCGTTAAAATTGGATCGCCATTTGTTAAAAGTAAGAAAGGTGTAATAAGAACTGGATAAATTTGTGGCCTCCAACCTCTTTCGGTATAAAGGTCATTAATTCCTAATAAAAATCCTTTTTCAACAAATGAATTGTAGTGAAAAAATGCATCTTGCAAATATGTTATTGCATCAGATGTAGGAAGATGATTGTTTTTAAAGTGCCAAAAAAAAATTAATAGTGTAAATATTAATGTAGATGCTAATATATATGTATAACTTTCTTTTTCCTTTATAAAATTAGGAGTCATTTTGTATGTTAAAAAAAATTATCAAAACTCAGCTTAAAAATATAATATCACCTATTACGATTAAAACAAATATATATATTTTTATAATAAGTATTTTGCTAATTTCATTACCTTTGATAATTTTTGGAAATCCTAATTGGCTTGATAGTAAATCTTGCTACATAAGTTGTTAAAATGAAAAAATTTAATTCTCTTTTTAAACTAGCACTAACTATTTTTGTTGTGTATGTTTTAATTAGGTTTAATATTATTAGTTTCAAGGATGTTGCGGTTTTAAAAGAGAACCTTATAACCGTATCTGTTGTAATTCTTTTGCTCTTAGCCACATTACTAATCGCATCTTACAAGTGGTGGATATTATTAAAAAATATTAATTATGATATCCCTTATTTTATGTCATATTTTCTTTACACAACTGGTTTATTTTTTAATATTTTTATGCCTGGCAGTGCTGGTGGCGACCTAGTTAAAGGAGTCTATCTCTTTAAATTTGTGAAAATCTCGCAGCGTACAAATGCTTTATCTACTATTATTATAGATAGGTTAATTGGCTTACACGCTCTTTTATTTTTAACTTTTTTTTCATTAATCTACTTATGGGAAATATCTTTTTCAATTGTTGAAATAAAAACAATGCTGTTTATAATTATTTTCTTAATATTCTTTATTCCTATTCTAATATTTTTATTAATAAATTATTCTGAAAATTTAATAAAATTCACAAGCAAGTTCCACGGAAAAATACAAATCAAAATAAATGAGATTATTTCAAAATTATTAATTTCATCTCAGCTTTACAAAGGGAAAATACCGATTTTACTTTATTGTTATATTCTCTCATTAATAAATCATTTCATACAAATAACATGTTTTTTTATAATAGCAATAATTTTATTTGGCGATATAATTTTTCTAAAAGATATTCTTGCAAGTTCTTCCTTAAGTCTAGTGATAAATATTATTCCTCTTACACCAGGAGGTATAGGACTTGGTGAGGGTGCATTCAATTTTCTACTTTTAAATATTTCCCAATATGAAGAAGATCTTGCATATGGGAGTATTTTTTTTATTACTTATAGAGTATTATTTACAATTGTCAGTCTAACGGGAGCCTACTCCTTTGTTATGCTAAAGAAACCAAAAAATTTATATAAAAGGATGTAATACTATGATTATTCCACTCAATAAAAATACTATGGGTAAAGAAGAGCGAAAAGCTTTAATTGAAACTTATGATTCTGGTTTCATGACTATGGGGAAAAAAACAAAATCGTTTGAAAAAAATTTTGCAAAAATGTTTGGTGTAAAACACGCAATCAATGTTAACTCAGGTTCGTCAGCGAATCTTTTAGCTTTTTCAGCAATAGTTGATAATGATAAATTTAGAAAAAATAAAAAGAATAGTAAGTATTTTTTAAAAAATGGGGATGAAGTAATCGTTCCTGCCGTTACCTGGTCGACAACAATATGGCCCATTGCCCAAGTTGGTTTAAAGCCAGTTTTTGTAGATAGTGAGCCAAGTACACTTCAAATGGATTTAAGTTCTATTGAAAAATCTATTACAAAGAAAACCAAGGCTATATGTATGGTACATGTTTTAGGAAATGCAGGTTATATAAATGAAGTTAGAAAAATATGTAAACAAAAAAAATTATGGCTGATTGAAGACACATGTGAGTCTTTAGGAGTAAAAAATAAAAAGAAATATCTAGGAACTTATGGAGACATAGGTACTTTTAGCTTTTATTTTTCACATCATATAACAACGGTAGAGGGAGGTATGATTGTAACAAATGATGATTACCTTGCAGATAAAATTAGATCAATGAGATCACATGGATGGACAAGAGATATGGATAACCTTAGTATGTATAAAAAATATTCAGGTATAATTGACCCAAGATTTTTATTTGTAAATGTTGGGTATAATTTAAGGTCAACTGACTTAAATGCAGCTATTGGAATTCAACAATTAAAAAAATTAAAAAAATTTAATAAATCAAGACATGATATTGGCGTGTACTGGAATAATTCATTCCATGAATTAAAATTAAATGGAAATTTACGCCCAATGAAAATTACGAATGGGACTGACGCTTCGTGGTTTGGTTTTCCAGTTTTATGTAAAACAAAAGCGATCAGAGATCAATTTCAAAATCACCTGGAGAAGAACGGAATTGAAACAAGGCCAATTATTTGTGGGAACATGACAAAGCAACCTGGAATAAAAAATATAAACTACAGAATTGGTGGTTCTTTAAAAGGAGCAAATGAAATCATGGATAAAGGTGTATTCTGGGGTAGCTCTCCGGGTATGAATAAGAAAGAAATTAATCATGTGGTTAAATCTGTAAGGAGTTTTTTTAAGTGAATAAAAAAGCTTTGATTACTGGTATTACTGGTCAGGATGGTTCGTATCTTGCTGAATTTTTATTGGAAAAGGGATACGAAGTTCATGGAATTATAAGAAGATCCTCATCATTTAACACTGGAAGGATCATGCATATATTTGAAGATATTCATAATCCAAACCCAAAATTAATACTTCATTATGGAGATCTAACCGATGGCAGCCGCCTTGAAAAATTAGTAGAGCTTTCTTCTCCAGATGAAGTTTACAACCTTGGGGCCCAAAGTCATGTGCGTATATCTTTCGACGAACCAGTATTTACAGCTCAAACAGTTGGCATGGGAGCTTTAAGAATGCTTGAGGCAGTTAGAAATGTTTCGGGTAATAGTTCTGATATAAAATTTTACCAAGCGTCAAGTTCAGAAATCTTCGGAAAAGTTAAAGAAGTACCACAAACAGAAGAAACACCATTTTACCCAAGAAGTCCTTACGCTTGCTCAAAGGTACATGCGTATCATCAGGTCGTAAACTATAGGGAAGCTTATAATATGCATGCTTCAAATGGCATATTATTTAATCATGAAAGTCCAAGGCGTGGTGAGACATTTGTTACAAGAAAAATTACAAGAGGTCTCGCAAGAATCTTAGCCGGGGTAGATAAAAAACTATATCTTGGAAATTTGGATGCCAAAAGAGACTGGGGTTACGCAAAAGATTTTGTTGAGGCAATGTGGTTAATGCTTCAACAGGATGAGCCGGACGATTATGTGATTGCGACAGGTGAAACATGGAGTGTTAAAGATTTTCTCGATAAATCTTTTTCAATTATGAATCTAAACTGGGAAGAATATGTTGAATTCGATCCAAGATATGTCAGACCAACCGAAGTTGACCTTTTGATTGGCGATCCAAGTAAAGCTGAAACGAAACTTGGCTGGAAGAGAAAAACATCTTTCGATGAACTTGTAAGAATAATGGTAAAATCAGATCTAGATTCCTATAATATTGATAACGATTTATAAAAATGTATACCTCTTGTGTTAATAAAGAAAATTTTGATAAAGAGACAATAGCTTTTTTCGATAAAAAATCTGTGCTAGTTACTGGTGGATCAGGGTTCATAGGTAGTCATGTTATTGAGCAGCTAATAAGGTTAAATGCAAAGCCAATAGTTATTTCTAGACAATCAGAACCAAATTTTTTAAAAGGCACGATAGATAAAATTAAAGTTTGTGAGGGAAATCTATTTGATAAAAATTTTATAAAAGATTGTATTGAAAAATCACAAGTTGTTATGAATCTTGCAGCATCTGTTGCAGGTATCGAATATAATAAAAATCATCCAGCCTCAATTTTCAAAGATAACATGGAAATGTTTATGAATGTTATTCATGAAGCTGCTATGTCAAAAAATATTGAGCGTTTTTTAGTAACAAGTTCAGCTTGTGTTTACCCCAGACACTGCTCTATCCCAACGAAAGAAGAGGAAGGTATCAAAGATGAGCCAGAACCAACAAACTCAGGCTATGGTTGGTCAAAAAGAATGGAGGAGTATTTGGGAAAAAAATATAGTGAGGAGTTTGGCTTGAAGGTATCTATTGCAAGACCATATAATGCTTACGGACCAAGAGATAACTTTGATGTAAAAATGTCACATGTTATTCCATCTTTGATTAAAAAAGCATTTGATTCAAAAGATGGTTCTCTCGAAGTATGGGGGGATGGGAGCCATAGCAGATCGTTCCTCTATGTTGATGATTTCGCTAGAGGCTTAATTGAAACAACTGCTAGATATTCTTATTCTGATCCAATAAATATCGGGGCCGATGAAGAAATAAAAATTAAAGATTTATCTATTATTATTTGTGAGGCTGTAAGTAAATATACAAATAAAAAATTAGAACCAAAATTTAATAAAGACGGAATCACAGGACAACCAAGAAGAAAGTGTGATGTTACAAAACTAAAGGAGAAGCTTGGATTTTCAACAATGGTACCCTTCGAAGAAGGCATAAAAAAAACAATAGACTGGTATTATCAGGAATTTATATGCAAGTAGCACTTTGTATACTTACTAAAAATGAATACTTATGTCTTAAGGAGCTAATTCCTAATATTTTGGAGTCTTGTCGAAAGAATAATATAGCAGAAATATACGGAATAGATGGCGGCTCAACTGATGGCACCCTTGATTTATATAGTAAAAATAATATAAAAATCTTTAAACAAAAAAGTAAGGGCAGGGGTCATGCATTTCAATTAGCTTTTAAAAATATCGTTGCCGATTTATACATATTTTTCTCACCAGATGGAAATGAAAATGAAAAAGATTTTGGTAAATTTATAGAGCTTTCAAATAAAGGATATGGAATCGTTATTGCATCGAGAATGATGAAAGAATCTTTTAATGAAGAAGACGATCAATTAATAAAATTAAGAAAATGGGCGAATAATATTTTTAATTTAATGGCAAACTTATTTTTTAGAAAAGATGGACCTTATATTACAGACTCAATAAATGGTTACAGATCAATTACTAGAGAGGTTGCAGATGTTCTAAAATTAGATGCAGTTGACTATACTATTGAATATCAGATGACTATACGTGCCATGAAGAAGAAAATTAAAATTACTGAATTTCCCACAATAGAAGGGAAAAGACTTTATGGTGAGACTCAAGCAAAAAGTATTCCTACAGGGATTAGATTTATTAAATGCTTTCTAAGAGAACTTTTTAATTAAATCTTATTTTTATAAAAAGCACTTCTTTTGTCGCTAGTCCTAGTTGCAATAAATAACCTCCAGCTACCTTCTATTTCAGTATAACTTCTTCTTCCTATTCCCCAATCATAAAAATCTTGAGACACATCCGGAATAATTTTTTTAATGTTATCAAACCCGCACTGAGATAATGTGTATCTCAGTAATTTTTCGGTGAGTCTAACGTTGTTATTTACATTTAATGGAAAGTCACGATCTTCAGATATTATTATCTCTTCATGTGGTGAGGAACCTGGAAAAAATAACGTGTGGTGATCAGGGTTATATATATCTACTAAAGCCCAGAAAAAAACCGCCTTTCGTGAACGATCGCAGCAGTAAGCAATGAATTGCATTGGGTCAAACTGATGATTAGTGAAAACAGTATTTAACATTACATCAACCTCAGGAACATCATATGTTTTAAGATGTTTCTCACGTTTCCATAAAAGTTTTTCAAAAGAGTAATTACTCTGATCGTGAAGAGGCTTACGAAGAATCTTTCTAATAAAATTATCAATTCTCTCCAGATTTATTGTATAGTCATTTTTTATAAGAACACGATGATATAGGTTGTCCCATCCACATTGACGAAAATGTATATTTATATTTAAGAGTTCTTTATACCATTGATAAAGTTCGGAATAATTTGTCCAGTCGTACGCGTAACATTCTTTTGCTCCTTTTTCGCAGAGTTTAAGCAACGCAATACCTGTATTTGACCCAATTTCCGCAAATGATAAATTTCCTATAGGTTCATCAATCTCCTTAATGATTTCGTTTACAAAATAATCATATAGAAAATCGTATTCGTTATTAATTTTTATAAAAAAATCTTTTTCTTGCTCAGTTACAAGATTTCTCTTAACTCCGTTTATTAACTCTAATTCAGGAAAACCTTTTGAATATAAGTTGTAATCATAAATGCCATTAACATCAGCATATTGTTTTACAAAATTTCTTGCCTCGCCAACTATAATATTATCATGAAATATAAATGGTTGATAAAACAGAGTACCATTTGTAATAAATTGTATCGCTTTATTAAGATCATCTTTGGTTTTTATATATTTTCTAAGATCCATATTTTTAGATGGTTGTTAAGTAATTTGCATATGTTGCAATAATACCGTTTTTTAAAGATGTTTTAGGGGTCCACCCCAAATTATTTATTTTGGATGAATCTAGAACCTTTCTATCCATGCCATCTGGTTTAGATGTATCAAACTTAATTTCTCCTTTAAAATTGACAACTTCAGATATTAACTTTGCTAAATCCTTAATAGTGATTTCAAACCCGGTTCCTAAATTTATATGCTCATTTGATTTATAATTTTCTAGAATATATATGATTCCTTGAGCCATGTCATCAACATACAAAAATTCTCTTTTTGCATTACCACTACCCCAAAGAACTATTTCACTATGATTTTTTAGCTTTGCATCATGCATTTTCTTAATTAAAGCTGGGATAACATGATTTTTTGAGCTATCGTAAGAATCGTTTGGACCATAAGAAGCTGCTGGAATGATGCAAATATAGTTTTTTTTAAACTGTTCATTTATCATTTGAACATATTTCAGACCAAGTATTTTTGATATTGCGTACCCTTCATTTGTTCGCTCAACTTTACCATCCATAATCGATTCTTCTTTATACGGCTGCGCAGCATTTACTGGGTACATACAACTCGCACCTAAAAAAACTACTTTTTTCGCATTAAATTTTAGTGACGCATTTAAAATATTTAATAGTATCATTGAATTTTGGTATAAAAAATCTGCCTGATGTGATGAGTTGTATTGTATGCCTCCTACTAAAGCAGAGGTGATAATTATAAAATCTGGATTATTGGATTCAAACCATCTATATAGAGCTTCTTGGTCTGTCTGGTCAAAATCATTTTTTGTGGTCCTTAATAATTCATATTTCGAATTATTGCGTAAGGTATTTGATAATGATTTTCCAACCATACCATTTGCCCCAGTTATCCATATCTTATTTTTCATCTTCTAATATCCATTGCATCGCTGCAGTTGCGTAAGTTAACGCTTTAAATTCTTTTCTAAAAATTGATTCTTTTATTTCTTCTTTTGTCATCCATATATGTTCAGGATTTTCTATATCTTTGTTTATTGGGCTACCTTTTTTTTCAATATTTATAGCTTTAATAAAATAAAGCTCACCAAACATATAGCTTCCACTTACAATATAGTTATTCATAAGTATGAGTTCTTTAGCAGCATAACCAGTTTCTTCAATTAATTCTCTCCCGGCAGCATCATATATACTTTCATTTTTCTCAATACCACCTGCTGGAAAAGTAAGAGAAACCTCAGAGACACCGTGTCTATATTCTTTATAAACTAAAACTTTATTGTCAGCACTTTCTACTAACAACATGACAGCATTATGAACCTCAATACGGTGATAATCATCAATAATATTTCCGTCAGGTAATTTTACTTTATCAATACTTACTTTTAAATATGGATGTCCGTCATATACAACTTTTCTTGATAATAGCTCCCAATTTTTTTTTGATTTACTCACTTATATTATTTTCCCACCACTTAATTGTTTTTTTAATTCCGGCATCTAGATTTACTTTTGGTTTCCAACCTAACTCTCTAAATGCTTTTTTATTATTTAAAAACATATTAAAAGGAATTGATGGTTTTGTTTTATTGTACTGAATATCTATATCTTTTTTTGAAATTTGGACAATTTTTGTTACAAGCTCTTTTACTTTAATTGGGATCCCAGATCCACAGTTATAAATTTCATAAGGCGTTTTTTGTTTCTTTATTGCTAATTTAATAAAATCAACTAAATCGTCAGCATAAAGAAAGTCTCTAATCTCATTACCCGTTCCCCATACCTCAATCTTTTCTTTAGCTTTGAGAACTTTAGTGATAGTTGCACCAAAAACATGACTTTTATCAAGATCATATTTATCATGGGGGCCATATATATTTGAATGTCTTATAATCGTATATTTTGTATTACTTAACATAGTATAAAACTTTGCAATCTTTTCTAGATAAACTTTTGTTTCCCCAGCCCCCTTGTATTTATCAATAATTTTGCCGTTGAAATCAGACTCTTTTGTTGCTTTTTTTGAAGATGGATACATTACTGTGCAACTTGGAAAAATAAAATGTTTTATTTTATTGCTAAATGCTGAACGAAAAATATGTGAATTCATTACAGCATTGTCTGTTACATGAATATAAGGTTTTGAAACAATATCTTTTGAACCAGAAGTTGTAGCGGCACATTGAATTATTATATCCATACCTTTGACCACATTATCTACTTGTTTTGAGTTTCTTAAGTCAGCTTTGTGCCATTTTACATTATTTGAAGTTTTATAAGCTGACCTATTAAATCTAACAGCATGTATTTCAAATTTTTTATTTTTTGATAATCCAAGCGTTACGTTTTTCCCAATAAAACCTGTTGCGCCACAAACTAAAATTTTTTTCATTTAATTCTCTTTTTTTTATAAAATTTAATTTTTTTATACTATCACATTAGATTCAAAATCATTCAGAGAATAGTTAAATTCATTAAAAATTAATTCAATATCTCTTAATTCTTTATCAGTTAACATGTTTTCTTTTTTTGATCCACCATAATTTTGCATATGAGAATTCTTACCAATACGATCACCTGCTAACGAATGTCCAAGAATTTCTTCGATTTTTTTTAGATTTTCTTTTTTGCAAAAATTTACAGATTTTAAAATTATATTTCTGTTTTTATCTATGTTATCAAATATGTTAAAAAAATCACAAATTTCAATGAATATTTCATTCGGATTTTTAATTAATTTTTCGTAACTTATAAGTTTAATATTTTTTGGATAATGTTCTTTCATTACTTTATATGTATGAAATTGTTTAATATAAGAATCTAATGCCGAAGTATTAAAAATA
>MDTD01054653.1_pt1 | contig 17530 bp, 12 predicted proteins | sample 811221 | NCBI WGS metagenome assembly MDTD01 (sample SAMN05326646, study PRJNA326480) | marine metagenome | isolation source: seawater | place: Pacific Ocean: South West | collected 2011 | reverse complement strand
CTCAACGCCTCGAAATGCACTGGCGTTGGAAAAAACGCTGATGCCGCCGTTGACCCATAGGGGCTCGAGTTCGGCAGCCTGTGCTCTTGGCAGGGAGGAAAAGGCGAGGACAACACCCTCGCTGGCGAGGTCTGCCACGGTGGAGGCATCGGCGACATCACCCACCGTCAGGTCGGGCAGTTCTGGTCGTGGCTCTTCAAGCACCCATGGAACATCACGCAGTGCACGTTCGTGAAACCGAGGCGAGCCAGCAACGGCGGCCAATTCGAACCAAGGATGGTTTGCGAGCCGCTGTTGGAGACGTTGGGCCACAAGACCGCCTGCCCCGAGCACAGCGACCTTGAGTCGTTCCATGCTCGGGCGAGTGGCCCTTGCCCTTTGAGGGCTTCCAAGGTCACATCAACGGTTCAGGGAAGATTCGGCGGGTGATCAATTTCCTCAAAATTTGCCACCCGTCGGCGGTTGAACCGAGTTTTGCCTCACCGATTCGTGGGCCATAACTGATGGGCACGAAGTCAAATTCAACACCTTGGTGGACCATGCTGGCAAACATTTCAGCCTCAATTTCAAACGAGCGGCTGTTGAGTTGAAGGGCGTGGATGGCCTCCTTGCTAAAGGCCCAATACCCCGAGCACACGTCCGAAGTCGTTGTACTGAACAACGCGGTTGCCAACCAGGTCAAGATATGGTTGCCGACGAAATTCAACCGTGTCATCGCATCGGGCGCCATCTGGCCGTTTAGTCGGTCACCGATGACCACATTGTGATCATCAAGGCGAGCCAGAAGGCGCGTCATTTCGTGCGGTGCATAGGTGCCGTCAGCATCCAACATAACCACGGCATCGGCATCCAAGCGAAGGGCTTCTCGAAAACCATGGCGAATCGCGCTTCCCTTGCCGATGTCGTCCTGGTCAACCAGCAAAACGCCGTGTTCCTCTGCGACTTGTTCGGTGCCGTCCGTGCTGTGGCCGTCCATCACCAGAACCGTCGTCTTGTACCCCATTGCCTCCAAGCGCTCGTAGGGGAGGTGGTCCAACACCCATGCCAATCCCAAGGCCTCATTGAGCACCGGGAGCATGACAACGAGATGTTGCATGACCGCTCCTCGGGGCTTCTTCCACATGTATTTGCCGTTCACCGGGCGGTGGACCAGGTCAACCACTGAAGTTTGACCCCCGTCTTATCCAGCAGCACGGTGTCCCTCCCTGAGAGTCCGAGTGGGTTGAGCCATCTGGTCGGCTCTGAACGGTCCCATTCAAGATTCAAGGTCGTCAGTTGGCTGGCGTTGTCCACGTCAAAGCAGGCTTGGTGGTAGCCTGCGTCGCTTCGCAGACCGTGGAACGGACGGTCAAGTCCCGTCGAAGATTGCAAGTAGAGCCCTTCGGTTTGCCCGATGACCTCGTAGACCAAGCACATGGTGGTAGCGTCTTCAGGTGCTTCAACCCGCAACTCACCCTCGGTTCCCTCGGGCAAGAAGGGGCGCTCCTCACCGAGTTGAAGCGGGTCCCTGAATTTGTGATCTCTCCACGGGTCCAAACGAACATCGCATGCTGAGCAATCCTCCTCATCAATGCCGGACAGCAACAGGGTTTTTGCATCCCCGTCCGGTTTCAACCGCCACAACGTCGCTCCGTCGGTTTGCAGGCTCTCCTCCCAGTAAGGCGACACCGCCAGGGTCCACTGCATCGTGCCGAGCGGCGAGGTCAAAGCGTGGTGCATGTTGTGTTTCTCGAAGTAGCTCGTGTTGTCAAGGAACATCGCCTGTGTTGCGTTGGCGTGCTCGCTTGTGGTGATGTGAACCAGCCCGAGGGTGGGTATGGAGGTGGTCTGCACGTTGGCGGGCGCATCCCAGATATAGCCCCAATGCATATTCTCGGTGTAGACGGCTCCATCGATGTCTTCAAGCGCGCTCCGCAGTTCCAAATCACCGGGTGAAACCGCCATGAGTTCCTCGTGTTGCGACAGCGAAAACGCTACCGATTGAGCCATGACCGTGCCCAAGAGAACCGTGACCACCAGTCCCAGAGAGAGGGCTTGAGGCATGGATGTTGGTTTGGGCGATGTTTCCAGATGGGGAGTGAGGTTGGTGTGGGGCGACCACCACAGGGCCACCAGAACGGCCAACGGAACATGGAATGCATGCAAGGCCATAGAATACAGGGTGTAGGAGAGCAGTGACAAAACAGGAATGTACCGCAGCCCCTCCACGAGGTGAACGACGCTGAGCAACCACAGAAGCGCAAACCACGTGATGGCAATCCGTCCCTCCAAGGTCTTTCGAAGGGCAAAGGCGGCCACGCATCCAACGAGCAACAGGGCGCCGTTGTAGACCAGGAGGGGCTTGCCGCCCTGCCAACCGTATTCGGAAAACACCGCCTCATCGAACAGGCGAGGGGCGATGACCAGCAGGGCGACGGTAAATCCGAGGGTGATGAACGCCGAAGCGATGTAGGCCAGACGGCGAACGAGTTCACGATGCTCTTCGTTGTCCATCGCCATGCCGTGCATGACGTGGCTGAGCAATAACAAGGCGAGGTATATCGCTCCGGTGGGGTGAACCAAGGACACCGAATAAAGCGCTATGCACAGGCCAATCGTGTGGTGTTTTTGACGCTGTTCGGCGTGGCGAAACAACACCAGTATGCCGACGACCAAGCCCAACTGGCTCGCCACGCTGGGAAAGCCCGAATCAAAGGTCTTGGCGAACAATCCAAGGCCCAAGCCCATGGCAAACATGGCGTAAGCACCTGCGCCGTGCCGGTCGAGAGAACCCATCAACCCCATCATGAGCACGAAGAGAGTGTAATGGCCCAAATGGAACACGGCTGTACCCGCATCATGGCCAGTGAGCGTAGCCACCCAAGCGGCCACCGACGGGAAGGCCGGCGGGTAGGTCCAGAATCCTTCGTTTGTTCCGGGCAAAGCGAGGTTACCTTCCAGCACCAATTGCTGTGTGAGCATGGCAAAACCGATCCAATCCACGCCAAAGGGTAGGCGCTGGATCATGGGTGAGAGCAGGGCGGTGGTGGCCACGACCATGCTCAAGGCCATCAGCGGCGTGGAGCGGTTTCGTTGAAATTCAAGCTGCACTTCCGCTTCTTTACTCAACGAAGGGGCGTCGGTATCTTCGGAAATTTCCCCGTGCATCGCCGCCTCCAACAACTGCCATCGCGTCCGCTTTGCAATGACTTCGTGGCGCTGGTGAATCAATCGGTACGCCACGATATTGGCGGCCAGCACGACCACGGCCAACCAGAACGGCGACCAAACATCGAGCAGGACGAGCGTGCCCGACAAACCGTACAACAGGAGGAGGCCGAGCGCCGGGGCCAGCAGGATTTTTCGGAACCGGTCACTGCTACCGTCGAGAACGCTGCTGAGCGCCCATCCCGGCAGGATGCTCGGGGCCAACACGACCACAGCGCTACCGAGCATGCAAGGAGCACGCTCAAGACATGCTTTGATGGTTCGCCGAAACCTCAAGTAGAATCGGACGGTCGCAGGGCTATGACCTCTGCATCCACCTTCCGCTACCATCCCACGGTGGTGTTTGATGGGCCGTATTGGGTTCATGATTTTTCAAAACCCAGTCCCGAAAACTGGGAGGCGCCCCACATCTATTCGGTGGGCCGCTACGACGAACACCGTCCGGGGATGTACACCACCGAACTCTTCGGCGGCGTACGCAACCATCACGTGGGCTTGGATTTGGGTGGGCCGGTCCACACGCCCATTCACGCTTTTGGAGCCGGTGAAATCGCTGCCATCGCCATCAACGATGAGGACGGCTCCTACGGGCCGACCTTGGTCACCAAGCACACGCTCTGCCTTCCCGAGAAGGTCGGCGGACCGCTTGAGGCCGAAGCCCGAACCTTTTGGGTGCTGTACGGGCATCTGAGTTGGGACAGCATCGCCCACTGGAAGGAGGGCGACAAATTCGACCAAGGCGAGGTCTTGGCGGCCATGGGCGCTGAATCCGAAAACGGAGGTTGGCCCCCACACGTGCATGTTCAGATGGCTTGGGAAGCACCCCTGGATGGCGATCTACCGGGCGTGGTCCGTCAAGAAGACCGATTGGAGGCGCTCGAGCGTTTTCCTGACCCTCGTTTGATTTGCGGGCCGCTTTACTGAACGCTGTTCAAGTGGGCCTTGAGGGCGTTGATGGGGCCGATGGCTGCAGGGTCTTTGCCGTGCAGGAACGCCAACGTGATGGAGAGCCAGTCCATCACAAGGCAGTGGTAGAGCAAGCACTCGAGCAAGGATTCGCCCTCTCCGGCCAAGTTCCAAGCTGTTTCGGTGGGTGAATGCGCCACCATCCAATCGAGGCGCTGTTGAACACGAGGGTGCATGCCCGGCCACGTCAGCAGCAGCAAGGCTTGCTCGGCTGCTTGGTCATCACCGTCCGGTCCCACACCGCCCCAGGCCACGCTTTCGTTGTGGTTCATTTCGGGTAAGACGCCGATGCGGACGAACCGTGCTGCGTTTTCGTTCATCTGATTTTTGAATCGGTTGAGCGCAGGTGCGAGTTCACTCGGTCCGATGACCGCCAAGGGTTGATTCAGCAGACCGGCCGCCAAGAGTGCGATGTCGCCCTCTGGCTGCTTCAGTACGTCGAAATGCTCGTTATTGGCTTCCAATCGTTGGAGCATCGTTTCTCGTTCGTGGTCGGCTTGGGTTGGCAAGAGGCCGAGGTGTTCCAAACACGCCACCTGTCGGCTGAAGATATGGCCAAAGGCCGTGCGGGGTGGCTGGCCGCCCACGGTTGGAATCAAGTGGCAGCGAGGTGAGAGTTCGGGCAAGCCTGCGAGCACACCGCCCGTGGCGATGACGATGACCGTGGCTCCACGGCCCAAGGCCGCCTCGGCAGCGGCGACCGTTTCTTCGGTGTTGCCGCTGTGACTCGTGGCCAGCACCAGCCATGTGGCATCAAACCATGCGGGCAAGGTGTAATCGCGGTGCACCATGACCGGGCAACCGCCCGCATGAGCGGTCAACGCGGCGAGAAAATCGCCCCCTGCGGCGCTACCACCCATGCCGAGGCAGAGCACGCCGCTCCATGGCGCTTGCTTGAGTTCACTCAGCCATGGAAAGCGCTCCTCGTTCACGGCTTCAAATCCGTTGCGAAGGTCGTCGTGGAACATCCGAGTAAAGCCCACCATGCCTTCGTTATCGAACCGTTCCGCAAGGTCGACCAACGTCGGTTCGGGAGCATCATCAGGTTCGTGTTCCATGCTCATTCCTCCTTGATTTCCGGCGTGTCAATGGCCATGAATGGGAGGGCGATCCATTCTTCATCATGTCGCATCAAGAGGCCATTGCGCCCTTGGATGTGGTCGTAGGGGAGGCGAACCAGGCTCATCGCCCAGGTGGTCGGGTCCAAGAATTCACCGGCTGAAGCGTCTTCGTTGATGAACTCAACCTCGATGAATTCGTGGCGTTGGGCCAACACCTTGGCCTGTTCGAGGTCCCGCCAGGAGGCGCCTGTGCGTTCCCTTCGGTCAATGCGTTCCATGATGGCCCCTTCCTTGGTCCAGGCCGAGGGTCGCCACAGGTGGTTTCTCCACTGAACAACATCGCCAATTTCGTAGCCGGGTTTTCGGTAGAGAAGCGTCAGTCGAGTGACGTCCACGCCGTCCTTTCGTCCAACGGTGGAATTCGTTTCCACCACCATGCCGCCGTATTCGCTGATGAGGTGGCGGCCCCAAGCCCTTGCAAGGCCTTTGCTACCCAAGACCACGTCATAACCTCCGGTGACCGGACCTTCCGTGGTGATGAAGAACATCGGGTCATCGGACAACTTCTCCAAGACATCCTCGAGGGTTGCTCGCAATCGCTTGAATTCATCTTCGGTCAAGCGTCGGGCGCTGGAACGAAGTTGGACGGTCGCCTCGAAGTAATTTCCAGCCCGGCGTGTGCAGGTCAAACACACGCCGTTGGCCATGCGTGCTCGCATGGTGTGTTCTTCCTGAAACAGCAGGTCGTCGATGACGCCTTCGAGTTGGATGTGGAGCAAGGTGTGGCGGTCCGACACCTTGACCGGTTCCATGGCGAGTTGAATGTCTTCGGCTCGTTCGTGGACCACGAGATTGCGATGGAGCAACTCGTCCCAGACTTCGGCCTCGGTGGTGTTTTCCCATTTGCCTTCAATCTCGACGATACCGCACCGAGCGCATCGCACCCACGGCACGTTCTCGGGGACTTTCGCCAGGACCGTTCGTGCTCGTAAACAGGGTTCGCACATACGGTCGCCAAACAACGGGGGGTCTGCGCCACAGACCAAACAAAATTCCCCACCGAGCCGTGCAGACATGGTCCTCCCCGCGGTGGGCTCGCGGCACAGCCTTTGAAAGACTACGCCTTGGATTCATCTTCGCCATCCGTTTTGGTGCTGGCCGCTTCCATGGCGAGCAGCCGCTGGTCAAGCCGTCGACTTCGCTGCACCACCGTCCATGTCCAAAGTGCAATGGCCACCAGCATCCCAAAGTAGGCGACGGCGAGGTAGGTCATGCCTTCCATGTCATGCTCCTCCGTCGAAGTTGTGCTGCATGCGCTCAAGTCGTTGTTCCAACGCCGTCAATCGCATGGACGCCATCATGTGGCCGATGATGAAGACAGTAAATGAGACCGCCCCTATCAACAAGACAAGCCCCATTTCTCCGTTGATGGACCCTTCGTCGCCGGTTCCCACCACCGGTCCGGGGTGTCGGATGGTCCAGATGCGTGTGGCGATGTAGGTTACAGGCACCAAAACGAAGCCATAGAGTCCGAACGCTGCGAAGGTGTCTCTGGTTTCCACACCGTCTGGCTGGCTGTTTCGCCCGAGAACGACGTAAATGGCGAGCAGGGTGAGCAGACCGAAGGTGTTCAGTCGAACATCCGTCCAATCCCACGGCGTACCCCATTCTGCGGCACCCCAAACGCATCCAGACCAGACGGTCATGAGCCCCGTCGCCAGCCCGGCTTCCGATCCTGCAACGTGAAGACGCCACATCCGCTCGGAGCGTTTGAACAACCATCCTGCAGAACCCACAAAAAGGGCGCCAAAAGCGATGAAGGCAGCCCACGCTGCCGGCACATGCCAGTAGAAGATGCGCTGGGCAGCCGGTGATTCAAAGGCGTTGATGGAGACGCTCGGGGCCCAGAGCAACGCGAGAAGAAGGGTGGTTCCAATACCGGTGAAACCGACGAAAAGCACGGTTTCTCCCAATCTCATGGTTAGGGGGTTGAACCGTCCTCCTTGAACTTGGTGTTTGCTTCATGCGAGGAGGCCGATGAGGATGGAGTAGGGGAGAATCAAGACCGGTGTCAACAACCCGATGAAGACGGCGTGAGGGCGGGCCAAACGCTGGGTCGACCGCTGCATCCAACCCACGCTGTGCCAAACGACGAAGCACAACACGGCTCCCGTAAGGATGATGTGGATTTCCCGAGCATCTTGAAGCCCGTTCGTTGTAAGGAACGTGAACACAGCACCGATGGCCAGAGGAATCCAGCCCGCATGTGGCTCCCCGCCGCCAACCGCACGCCACCATACGCCAGCTCGTTCTTCTCGAAGAGCGGCCACGAGGGGCTCACCGCAAAGGCCGACTGCCAAAGTGGGAGCAAGGATGAATCCCATCCGCTGAAGATTGTCCAATTCCTCCATGAAATCCCCGAGTGTGAGCAAGATCCCGAGCGTCAAGAGGCCGGCCATGGCATTGGTGTTCAGCCACATCATCGTTCGAAGGTGAATTTTCACTCCAAACGCAGAGGGGGAAAGGGGTTTCACTTCACGGGAAGTTCGGGCATCCACCTTTCCAACAGGGGGTTCGGTGGTTGTCTCAACCTCACTTTGGTCAGTATTGTAGAGGTGGGTGGCTTGAGTCATCACTCGCTCGTCATGTGTGGCCACCAACAATGCGTGCCCCATGGCTCGCAATTCATTGAGCCACTGACCGAGGATTTCGATGGATGCGTCATCCAAGCCTGCATCGGGTTCGTCCAAAATGATGAGGGCGGGTGTTGGGCTTGCAAAGGCAGGTAGGAGGCCTGCGAGAACCGCTACTTTTCTCGCTTGCCCTTGGGAGAGATGTGCGACGAGGTCGTTCGCACGATGCATCAAGTTGAACGCTTCGAGAAACGGGTCAATGTCCACACTGTGCCCGCTCATGGACATGGCTGTTTGGAGGTGTTCGGCCACCAGTTCACTTCCCAATACGCCGTTTCGCTGAAGGGTCATGCCCACCGTAAGGGGAGATGGTCGTCGACGACCGTCGGCATCAGCAACGACCACCTCGCCGTGCTCAACATGACCTTGCTCCATCGGGAGCAGACCAGCAGCGGTTTCCAGAAGGGTTGACTTTCCGGCACCGTTTGCTCCGGTCAACACCACGGTTTGGCCTGCTCCAACGGCAAGGGTACAACCCTCAAGCACTGTGTTCATGCCTCGACGAACCTGAACATCAACAAGGTTGAGCAGGGCCTTGGCCATGGTGCGGGGAAGGGCCGACCAAGGAAGAACCCTCCTGTTTTCATCCTGCGAGACACCAACTCAAAAGAGAGGGACACAAAGCGCCATTCATGGGCTTCGCCATGTCGCTGTTCACCACCAGCGAGTGGTTCGTCCTGTTGCTGTGGTTTGTGGCCGTCAGCGCGCCGATCGTCTATGCTGTTCGGACTCGAACCTCACTGGCCATGGGCATCACGGTCTCGGTTCTGTTGGGAGCGGTGGTTCAGGTGCTTTGGGCCATGCTCTCTTCGTGGGGTTTGGTGGAGTATTGGGTTTGGTATGATTTTGTGTTGGTGCCAAATCGGACTCTCGATCTTGAAAATCGGACCTTTGACCTCGCTTTTCTTCACACATTGGCCACGGCGGGTTTTCTCCACAGTCAAGGCGACATGATGCATGTTTTGGGCAACGTCATCATTCTGGCCTTGGTGGGGGTGCCATTGGAGCAACGCCTCGGCGGCAAGCGCTTCGCAGCCGTCTATGTCATTGGCTTGCTCGGCGGCTCACTGGGCTGGGTGGTGTTCAACGCCGCCTCAGGCACGCCAGCACTTGGCGCTTCTGGAGCAGCGTTCGGTTTGCTCGGCGCCTACCTCGCCGGCTGGCCCAAGGACGAAATTCCGTTTCCGCTCTTGTTGATACGCCCCTGGCCGGTCGTCTTCATCGCGTTGCTGTATTTCGGATTGGAACTGGTTCGGGCTTTGGCGACCATGGATTCGGGTGTTTCAAGCGGTATCGCCCACATGGCTCACATCGGGGGCTTCATCGCAGCCTACGCCCTGTTGCCTTTGGTGGCCAAAGGCGGGCCTGTTGAACTCGGCGTGGTCGACGGCGGGCCGAGTCAAGGTGATGTCCATGCTGCAAAGCGCCGTCGCCTCAAGGCCACCATGGTGAACCTCAACGACATTGAAGACCCTTGGACGGCACGTGGTCTTGATGTTCCCAAACACCTTCGGGAGCCGCTCAAGAACTTGGTTCAGGCCAGTGACGAGCCCGAGACCAGAACCGCCTGGATGGAGCATCTCGCCGACGCTGGCCGTTGCCCTGTGTGCGATGCACCGCTGGGCTTGGTCGAGCGGAATACGGGACCTCATTTGCAGTGTTCGTCTGCGGTTGAGCATCTTGAATGGCCACCTCGCTAAATCCTCTCATCATCGGTCCACAGCGTGATACAATTGAGGATAGAATCAAAGGTGGGCAGGCGTTCCAGTCAATTGAGAGGTGAAGTTGTGCTCGGTCAACAGCAGGCATCGTTGCGGACAGGTGCCGTTCTCTTTGCGCTCTTGATGCTCTTCGCTGATATCAGCGGTGGCGTCCTTGCGAGCACCACATCCACGTCCGAGGTCAGTGAATACGAGCCTCCCATTTTGGTGGAGGGTCTTCCTCCGTTGATGTGCGGCGAAGAACTGTGTGAACGCCCGACCCGGCTTTTCGAACGAGGTGACAGGGCAGCCGCAGAGGATGACCAGTGGTGGCAAGCCTACGGCCCCGACCTCGATTGGAACGGCATGGACGACCGCCTCCAACGCGTGCTCGCCGGCGAAGAATCCGTCTCATCGACAGCAATTATGGGCCCTGATGGGCGAAAAACGGTCGCCATCGTGGTCGATTATGCATGGGCGCCCAACGGCGAAGAGATCACCACGTTGGTTGAAACGCTTGAGGCCCACGGTTGGGTTGGTGAAGATGAAGGGGCTTGGTTCCAAGTCATGACCTCCATCGATTCCGTGCTCGTTGACAAGGTGCCGGTGAGTGCCCTCATGGACATCTACCATCTCCCCGGCGTGGTCGTTATCGAGATGCAGAACCTCATGGCGCCTTTCAACGGCGTTGCAAGCGAGGCCGTCCGTTCCATGCCTTCCGATGTCTACTCTGCAAGCACCTATTCACGTGGCTACTACGGCGAAGGTGTGGTCATCGCTGTTCTGGATACCGGTGTTGACAATGAACACCGAGCCCTGAACGATTTCGATGACATCGACGATGAGCCCGACAGTGATCCGAACAGTTACAACGACCAAAAATGGGTTGCAGGCTTTGACGCGACTTCTTCGGCTTCAAACCGGGATGGAAGTGTAGACCCTGACGACGGAAACGGCCATGGGACTCACGTTGCAGCGACGGCACTCGGCACGGGCGGTTCGCAACGCGTCCACACCGGTAGCGGCATGGGCGCTTATTTGGTTGATGTCAAGGTGTTGACCGATGCAGGAGGTGGAGGCACTGACCCGGCAGAGAACTCCCAATATTCCGCAAATGGCATTCAGTGGGTCATTGAAAATAAGGACACGGATTGGGGCAACAACGATTCCAGCCGCGGCATCGACATCGCCTCCATGTCCTTTGGCTCGTTGAGTACGCCGCTCAACAGCGACGACCAAGGCGACAACGGTTCATCTGCCGAAGCCCGTTTGGTCAATCAAGCAAGGGACGAGGGCATCGTGTGCATCGTGGCCATGGGCAACGACGGGGCCAAGCGAGTTCCCTCGCCTGCCAGCGCAGACGGGGCCATCTCCATCGGGGCAGCCGACGACCGAAACAGCGTCAACCGCACGGACGATATCATGGCTTCCTATTCCAATTGGGGGCCACGATTGGATGACGGAGACGATGATGAGTGGGATGAACTCAAGCCCGACGTATCAGCGTTTGGCACGGGCATCATTTCGGCCTCAGCGGTAACTGGGCCTTCCTTGCCGGGTGAACTTGGGGGTTCGTTGGCCGACAACGATTACGATTCAAAAGACGGTACGAGCATGGCCACGCCATTGGTCTCAGGAATTGTGGCCTCTCTGCTCCAAGCCGACGATACGCTCTCGCCAGAGGACATTCGCAATATCTTGCGAAACTCTTCAGAGGCACGCGGTTCAGCCTCAGAACCGGATATCTCAAACCGATGGAATGAGAAATGGGGTTTCGGCCTTGTTGATGCATCCTGTGCGCTCGACCATGTTCTTGGCCGCTCGTGCACCCCGCTGGAGGACAACGGCGGCGTCATCGTCACGCCGCCACCAGGAGGAGGGGACGGGCTCGGCGAGGATGTCTCGATGAGCGCTCCTGTGAACCAATCGCTGTATTTGGCAGGAAACACCCTCTCGGTCGAAGGCACCACCGATACCAGCGAGAACGCCTACGTTGAGGTTCAGGTCAAGTTTGAACAATTTTATGATGACGGAGAGAGCACCGAACTCACCAATTGGCTTGGCGCCGATGGCACGGTTGAAGATTGGTACATTGACATGGTCGTTGACGATGATTGGGTCGATGCTGATGAGGCCTACACGCTGATTTACGCCCGTGCGCTCAATGAAGACGGTGAAGCCTCAGTGGTCGACGTCCGAGTCGTCCGCTTTGCTCGCATGACGGTCTCCATCTCCGAGCCGCCGCTCGGTACGGCTTTGGTCGGGTTGGTAGAATTCTCCGGAACAGCGGAAGGCATTGAGCACGACCGCATTGAATACAAAATTGGCAGTCAAGATTGGCAACTCGGCGACAACCTCAATCAGGAGGGGGAGACTGTTCAGGACTGGTCCTTCACGTGGGATTCCAGCGCCGTTGCCGACGGCTCACACCGGATCAGTGTTCGATTGGTGAACGCATCGGGCGTCACCAGCGATGTCCTCAAGCGAACCTACGAAGTTGACAACCTTCCCGCAGCTCCCAACTTTGCCTTCACGGGAACGGTTGGCGTCTACGACGGGGGCCTTCCGGTGAACTCCGCTGTTGCCGGCACCGTCCTTGAAGTGCGATTTGCTCTTCGCAACATCGGTGATTTGGACGCCGATGAGGTCTACTTGACGCTTGAGGGGCCGGGCAGCGATTCAACCACCTACCCCTCCGAGGGCAAGGTGACCTCGCTTGAGGAAGGCGAAAGCGCTCAAGTGACGCTCTACTGGTGGGCGACGGAAGCGGGCATACACGACGTAACGCTCTCCCTTGACCCGAACGGGCAATACGAAGACCCCGACCGTAGCGATAACGATTACACCTTCAGTTTCACCATCGACGAACGACCGGTTGAACCCATGCTCCGATTCCTTCCCGGCGCAGCCCGGACCACGCCTGATGTCCCCGTGCCAGGTACGCCGTACGACATTCGTATTCGTGTTGACAACCTTGGCCAAACCGATGCCAGCAGTTTGAACCTCGGTTTGGAGCGATTAATGACGGAGGGATGGCAGAGGCTTGACGAGAAACCGGTGGCCCTCGTCCCCGGTTCAAGCACGACGTCGGGGTACGCCTTTGCCCGATTTGCTGATGTTCACGATGCTGTCGGGGCCGTCTCGTACCGAGCTGTCTTGAGTGGATCGGGTGTTGAAATCGAACACAGTGAACTTCGGTTCAACATCACGGTGACCGATCTGCAGGGCGGTGCGAAAGCGCCCATCGACCTCTCGAGCGGCGAGGTAGCCGTTGAATTCGTCGGCCTGAAGGATGGTGGACTCCTTTTCACCACCATTGATGGCGAACTTCATGCCCGGACCATCACCTCCACGTTATCGTTGGTCGGGGGCGTGGTTTTGGAAGAAAATTGGGGCGGCGAGTTGGCCGTCTATCAGCGAGATGACGGTTTGGTTCAAGTGGCATGGTCTCGACGTTCCTTGAGCCTTGAGGGCTACATCTTGACCGATATCGCCATGACGTCCATTTCCGCCGCCGGAAAAACAACACCGAAGCACTACCACATGCCGGCTCTCAAACTCTCGGAGGGATCCTACTACGGATTCACGTTCGACCAGCACGACGGTACCATGGTTCTCGCAGGCTATCATCGCGACTTGTCCACCAGTGGCTCGTGGCAAGACATCACCTCCATCTTTGTTATCTCATCCGCTTCGCCCGACAAAGGCAATTCATGGACCAGCCCGTTAACCGTCCTTTCTGATATTGATATTCGTCCCGGTGACGCCCAGCCTTTGGCGGTCGGTCTTGGAGAAGAATACCTGCATATTCTCTATCAGGAGTATCGTGATGACGTATCAGGCATTGAACGAGTCGGCTTGATGTACACGCATGGCTCCTACACCACCTCTTCATGGAGTTTCCAATATTCCGTGGGTGATAACGCCAAGCACCCCACCATGGACGTCCTCGTTGAGGACGACGAGGACCGTATCATCGCCGCATGGGTCGAAGGTCAAGGCAAGGTGTCCAACATCGTGGTGTCCAACACCAACGCCCTCTGGGCGGGAGAGAACATCCAGCGCGTCCTCGCTCCCGGTGTCTCAACACTCGGCTTCGCCATTCGCAACGAAGGTGTCTACCTCTACCATGATGAAATCAATATCTACGGTCCAGTCCATCGAATGGGCTTGGTGACGGACGCCGATGGCGAAGCCATCAAAGGCATGTCAAACATGCTGGATGAAGGCTATTTGTTTGGCATCGGTGTGATGGAAGACGACACCATCGTCTGCTCCATCACCCCAACAGGTACACTGAGTTTGAGTAAAGTGGCGTCCCTCAAGGGGTCCAACAATCCGGTCGCCTCTCCAGGTCTCTTGGAAACGCTCCTCGATTACCTTCCGGGCGACTCGGACGAATTCAAGTATCGCCTTCTTGCCGCCAGCATGGGTCTCTTGCTCCTGTTCTTGGGCTTCGTCGTCGTTATGGTTCGGCGCTCCCACAGCGAGGTAGAAGAATTGCTTGAGGAGATGGGCGAAGGCGATGTTGATGGCGTCGAGTTGATGATCACACCCGAGCAAGACGACGGTCCGTTGCTTTCCATTGACGAGGACGCAGAGGAACTCACGGTCCACGACAGTCAGTTGGCGGTCATCGTGGAGGATGAAGATGAGTCGCTTGCCGATGAACTTGAGCGCAAACTCGAGGAGGGTGAAGGCAACGCCCGTCTTGAGCGCCGAATGAAGCGCAAGCAACAACGGGAGATGGCAGCGATCCTCCAACAGGGCCTTCCGCCACTGCCCGCACCCGGTCTTCCGATGCCCAACACCCTTCCACCGTTGGACAGCAACGCTCCACTACCTGCCCCTGCGCTGCCTCTGCCTGATTTGAAGCGCGAGGTGACCTGCCCCTCGTGCAATGCCAATTTTGGCGTGAAGGACCTGATGCTGAAGCGGATTACATGCCCCGTGTGCTCCGAAGTCTTCGATTTGTGAAGTGATTCCATGTGCGGTATTTTCGGCTATATTGGGCATCAACAGGCCCTTCCGATTTTGGTTGAAGGTCTGAGAAGGCTGGAATACAGGGGATACGATTCTACCGGTGTTGCTGTTGATGACGGCTCTCAAGTTCAAACCCACAAGACGGTGGGCAAAGTGGCCGATTTGAAAGCCATTCTTCCCAAGAATGTCAGCGGAACACGAGGGATTGCTCACACGCGCTGGGCCACCCACGGGGGCGTTACGCAGGTCAACACCCACCCACACGTTTCGGCCGATGGAGCCATCCACCTCGTCCACAACGGGATCATCGAGAACTACCAACATCTTCGCCGTGGACTTTCCGCACGAGGTATTGAGTGTGTCAGTGAAACCGATTCTGAAGTTCTCGTTCAAATGATGGCGCTGGAACTTGATGGTGGTGCTACACCACTTGAATCCGTACAGAACACCCTCAAACACCTCCGTGGCACATGGGGTCTCTGCATTCTCTTCCGAGACCACGATGTGCTCATCTGCGCTAGGAATGGCTCACCACTCATCATCGGGCAAGGGGAGAACGAGACCTATGTTTCAAGCGACCCCCATCCACTCACGGCCCACACCCAGCGCGTGGTCTACCTTGAGGACGGTGACCTCGCCGTCATCGAAAGGGGTTCATTCTCCATCACCAACACCAAAGGGAGGGAAGTGAAACCCAACATCACGGTGCTCGAGGAGGCATGGGGCGAGGCAGATCTCGGTGATGCGCCCCATTACATGTACAAGGAAATCTACGAGCAGCCCGATGCTTTGCGACAGTGCATTGCGGGTCGTGTTGACCGAGAGATGGGAACGGGTCGCCTCGGTGGCATGGGTCTTGACCACGCCGCCTTGGTTCAAGCCCCCCACGTCCGATTACTCGGCTGTGGAACAGCGGCTTACGCTGCTGAAATCGGTCAGATGTTGATTGAGAAGATGGGACGCATTCCCGCCGTCACTCACATCTCCAGTGAATTCCGCAACAACGACCCTGTTATCAATCCAAAAGCCTTCTACCTTGCCGTTTCACAATCGGGTGAGACGGCCGATACCATTTCTGCGATCAAGGAAATCAAACTCAAGGGCGGTCAAGTCTATGGCGTTGTCAACGTTGTTGGCTCCACCATTGCTCGTTTGTGTGGACGAGGCGTTTACATTCACTCCGGCCCCGAGCAATCCGTGGCGTCCACCAAGGCCTTCACCAACATGGTGGCTGCCCTGACCATTTTCGCCACGCAACTCGGCCGGACCCGCCACCTCTCCAAAGCGGATGGTCGGGATTTGATTCAACACTTGCAGCAAGCACCGCACCTGATGGAGACCTATTTCGAGGACATCGGGCCCATTCACGAAGCGGTTGAGCTACTTCACGACGCAGGTTCGGTGTTGTTCCTCGGTCGTGGCCTTTCCGCACCCGTCGCCAAGGAGGGGGCGCTCAAACTCATGGAACTGGCCTACATCCCCTGTTTGGCCTACCCCGCTGGGGAGATGAAACACGGACCCATTGCGCTGCTTGAAGAGGGCAGTCCGGTCGTGGTGGTCGCGCCCAATGACCATCTCAAGGAGAAGACGATGTCAGCGCTGCACGAGTGCAAAGCCCGCGGTGCGAAAATCATCTTGATTCACGAAAAGGGCGATCCTATTGGTGCGGAAGGCGATGTCTCCATCGCCGTTCCGGCCATTCATCCTTGGTTGACCCCCCTGCTCACGGTCCTCCCGCTTCAGTTGATGGCTTATGAGACGGCCTTGAAGCTTGGCCGAGACGTTGACCGACCTCGAAATCTTGCGAAATCGGTCACGGTTGAGTGAACTCAAACGATGGTGAATCGCTGTTCGCTCTCTTTCCAATTGAACGGTTTGTAGCCGAGCAAATGGTTGGTGTGGCGCATCTTGACAATGCCGAGTTTACGGAAGACATCGTCTCCGTCTCGCTCCATCACCAGATGCATGACACCGTCGGAGAGGTAATCCTCAACGCCGTATTCACCGAACTGTTTGTGGTCTTCACCGGTCATTTCGCAAATGAAGAACGAGGTCAACTCCAGGCGTCGAACCGCTTCAAACAAACGGAAGATTTCGTCGCGAGGGTTTTCCATCTTGGTCAAGGTGAAGAAGGCGCCCAAGGAGTCAAACACCAGCAATTCAAAACCGATGGATTGGCGGTACGAGGTCAACTGTTTGATGAGTTGGCCCATCCAATCAACACGGTTGCTCATGCCCTGCTCATCAAGTTGCACACGAAGGTCAGCAAGGTCGATGATGGCAATGCGGTTACGCACACGAGGGTCGTCCACGTTCATGCCCATATTGGCCATGTGGGAGCGGAGGGAATCCTTGCCCTGCTCGAGGGTGACGTAGATGCCACTGGTTTCGCCGTACAGAACAGCGTTGTAGAGCATTGAGAAGGTTAGGCTGGACTTCATGGCACCTGAGGCACCGGCGACGATGCAAATGTGGCCTTGTGGAATACCGCCTTGCATCTTCTCGTCAAGGCCTTCGATGTGGGTTGGGATTCGTTCCATCTCGGACATGGGGCTCACTCGTCTCTCGGTGGACCTTCCGATTCTTCAATATCACCCACGCATTTGATGGGTAATCTCCAAAGCCCGCATCGTTCAGTTTGAGGTATGGACGTTTGGCTGGCCTCCAACTCACAGCGGCGCTTTGCCCTGTTGGACCCTCTTTTTCCAAACCTGCATCACGAGGGTTTGGACGGGGTGGATGAAACGCCTCCCACTGGGACGGTCGAGCATCAGGTGCTGACGATTTGCAGGCGAAAATCGGAGGCGCTTCCAGAAACAAACCACGAACTCGTCATTGTGGCCGACACGATGTTGAGCGACCCGGACGACCATTCCCTCAGCATAGGGAAGCCACGTGACCGCACCCACGCCGCCATCAT
>MDTD01030970.1_pt1 | contig 17533 bp, 15 predicted proteins | sample 811221 | NCBI WGS metagenome assembly MDTD01 (sample SAMN05326646, study PRJNA326480) | marine metagenome | isolation source: seawater | place: Pacific Ocean: South West | collected 2011 | reverse complement strand
TCAGCGATTCTTCAACTTTTGAAGTTTTGAATTGGGACGAAATAAACTTCATTCCAGAAGACGGAATAGAAGTTTGCTTTGATTACGAAATTGAACTTGAAGCAGTCTCGATTTGTATGATGGGCCAGACAGTTTGGCTTACAGATTGTCAAGTGTTAGAAGATTAACCTCAGACTTTAATTCATAACATAAATAAATCTAATGGTTAAAAGCTTCATAATTACTTTAGCCATATGATAATTAGACTTTCTCTCCTTAGTTTATTTGTGTGTATTTCTGGACTGCTTAAATCTCAAAAAATAGCACAAGTAGATCTTCAAGCTATTTCAGAATTAAAAGATCTTGTTACAGAATATGAAGATTACAAAAGCCTTTTGCAAGTTACTGGTGCATACCCTGTAGCCGAAGTTAAAGGGAAAGCAACTGTAGGATTTATTGGGAAATTATCTGATGATGTATCGGAGTCTGAATGGCGCAATTGGGCTGATGCAGAAGAATCAATAGAAGCAGGTGCATGTATAAATGGAATAGCTTCATTTAGAATAGACGCTTTTTCACTGGATATCTTATGGCAAACCCCAATGCAATTAATTGAACTTGCGTCTCGTGCAGTACCACATTTAGACAAGACCATATATGGCACAAGAGTTGATAGCGTACATTTAGGATATAATCTACCTCAACCCTATCACGGAGATGGCGTATTAATTGGAATACTCGATTGGGGATTTGATTATACACATCCAATGTTTTATGACACAACACTCACATTTTCAAGAATTCGAGGAGTTTGGGACCAGTACAAGCAATCTGGACCATCACCTGTAGAGTTTGGTTATGGAACTGTAGCAGAATCACCAATGGACATACAAATGATGCAAAGTGACACATCAAATGTCTATGGATATTCTACCCACGGCACCCATGTAGCAGGTATCGCTGGGGGTAGTGGCTCAGGAATTGGTTTGAAAGGAATGGCACCCGCAGCAGAATTCCTCTTTGCAACATTAATGGTTGATGAAGCTTCTGCCTTAGATGCATTTTCATGGATGCAAAGTGTTGCAGAATCGGAAGATAAGAGATTAGTCATAAATAACAGCTGGGGACTTCCTCAATGGGGAACTCCAGACGGAACTTCACTTAGCAATCAGTTTATTGATGCTATGTCTGAAGAAGGAGTTGTATTTGTAAGCTCAAATGGCAACAATGGAGGAGTAGATTACCATATAAATCACTCATTTCAATCTGAAGGTGATACTATTCGCTCTCGTGTAAAGTTCTACCCACTTGATGCAAACACAAATGCTTGGGGTCAGAACTTAACACTTTGGGGTGAACCTGGCGAATCTTTTAAAATGGGTTTTCAGCTAATAGTTGGACTATCGACTGTTGCTGGCGAAACTCCAATATACGACACTGAAGATGGACCATTTATGTTAGACACAATTGAAGTGGTAAACAATGACACCATCATCTACGATGTTATAATGGAGAATGCTCACCCTGCTAATGGCCGGCCTTTTATTCAAATGCGAATTCATAAAGGCGATGCAAATATATCTGTGATAATGCAAGTAACTGCTGAAAGCGGTATTGTACACGCTTGGAACAACACACACTTAACAAATGATGTTGGAAATTGGGGTCAAGACTTCCAAGCCGCCCAACCTGGCTGGCTTGGTGGTGATCCATATTATGGCATTCAACAACCAGCGTGCGGCAATACAGTAATAGCTGTAGGTGCTTACTCATCTGAATTCATCAACCCAGTTGGAACAGAATTGGGTGGCACATTAGCTAACTTCTCTTCATATGGTCCTACTTTAGATGGTAGACTTAAGCCAAACATATCAGCACCTGGAGTTAATGTTGAATCATCTTTGAGCTCATTTAGAGATGGAGGATATAGCATAACAAACTCTATAGAATTTAACGGAACTGAATACGAATTCGCAAGACTTTCTGGCACGAGTATGAGCAGTCCTGCTACAGCTGGAGTAGTGGCTTTAATGCTAGAGGCAAATCATGAATTAACTTCTAATGATATCCGTTCTATTTTGGAATATACAGCTAGAGTAGATGACAATACAGGTTTTTTACCTAATGAGGAAGAACAAGTTTGGGGCCACGGAAAAGTCACTGCAACTCATGCTGTGATAGCAGCTTTGACTTGGGATTCTGATTTAGGGATATCGTATCTTGACGACTCTAGACACATGATTTACCCTAATCCAACAAATGATAAAATTTGGTTTTCAGAATTATCTAATGGTATTACTGTATGGGAGATTTATGATATCCACGGGAGAATGATTGAGTCTGGAAGAAAATTGAATCTTGATTTTATTGATGTAACAAGGCTTCAGAGTGGATTGTATCTACTTAATAAACGAACTGATGGTAAAATGAAGAAGTTTAGATTTATAAAGAGGTAAGAAATTTAGTTTTAAATTTGATTAATCGATACAATCTATTATGAGATTTATTTTAACTTCTTTAACTATACTAATTAATATAAATTTAATTGGTCAAATTGTCGAACTAAATACTGAAGAATCATTTAATGGTTACACTCTTTTTTCGCCATTAAACTCAACAAATACATATTTAATTGATAATTGTGGATTCTTAATAAACTCATGGTCTAGTTCGTTCAGACCAGGACTTTCAGTATACCTTCTTGAAGATGGATCTTTACTCAGAACATGTAAAGTTGACCCCGATGGACCAAAAGGGGGACGAATTGAAAAATATTCATGGAATGGGGAATTGATTTGGGAATTTGATTTTTGTGATGCAGTTGTTTGTCAGCATCACGATATTGAATTCTTACCAAATGGTAATATTTTAATTTTAGCATCCGAAATATTTGATATAAAATCAACACAGGAAGCTGGATTTTCCTCATCAAGCCCTACAATATCAGAAATGATAATTGAAATAAATCCAAATCAAGACAATGAAATTGTCTGGGAGTGGCATGCTTTCGATCATCTAGTCAACGATAATCCGCAAATGCATCAAGAATTAATTTGGACTGAATTAGGGAACCAAAATTCTAATCCATCTGGAACTGACTGGCTTCATGCAAATTCTATTGATTATAATCAAAATTTAGATCAGATTATTGTTAGCGTCCGTGCTTGTAGTGAAATTTGGATTATTGATCATAGTACAACCATTGAAGAAGCAGCAAATCATAATGGTGGGGATTATGGAATGGGTGGCGATCTAATTTATAGATGGGGAAATCCAAATGCATATAATTTAGGAAGTAATGAGAATCAGCTTTCGTTTAAACAACATGATGCAAACTGGATACCTGAAGGTTATGAGCATGAAGGAGACATTATGATTTTTAATAATGGTACTGGTAGAGGATGGAGTTCTGTAGATATAATATCACCACCAATGGATGAAAACGATAATTATATTGTAAATCAAAATGAAATAATAGGTCCAGAAATATTGACGTGGACATATGAAGCTGAAATACCTTCAACCTTTTTTTCTAATGCAATTTCAGGTGCAACAAGATTACAAAATTCAAATACAATAATTTGCGAAGGAGGACCTGATGGAATGGGGGGAGCAAGAATATTTGAGGTTGATCTTGAAGGAAATATAGTTTGGGATTTTCACAACTACGGAAATGGAAATGTTTTTCGGGCATATAAATACGGGCCTGACTATCCTGGATTAATTGATAAAGATTTAACTCCTGGCCAAAATCTTTCATTAAGTCCTAATACATGTAGTATTTATGGATGTACTAATATTAATGCATGTAATTACAATCAATTTGCCGATCAAGATGATCTGTCTTGTTTGTATATAGGCGATCCTTGTGATGATGCTGATATAACCACATTAGATGATCAGATTCAAGAAAACTGTGAATGTGCCGGAACTATAAACACAGTATTGGATGAATTAGAAGCTTTATCAATAAACATTTACCCTAATCCAACTTCAAATAAACTGACAGTTGATTTGGGCGATCTAAATGGGGTCAGTACAACTATTAAGCTCTACGATTCATCAAGCAAACTTGTCTTTAAAAAGCATGTAGTTTCATCTCTCACAATTGATGTTTCTGGCTATGCTAAAGGCATGTATTTATTAAACATGTCCACTAATAAAAGCGTCTCATGGAGTCGTGTAATTATTGACTAGTTATAAATAAAAACTATGAGACTAATAGTGACTACTTTAACCTATCTAATCAGCTGTAGCTTGTGTGCACAATTGGTTAATGTGACGTTTCAAGTTGATATGAATCAATTTGATGAACCTTTCAATTATCAAAATGTATATCTGAACTCAAGTTTTGATGGATGGTGCGGTTCTTGTCGACAAATGTATAATATGAATAATGACAATATTTGGTCTGTAATTATTCCACTTAGTGAAGGAACCTATGAATATAAATTTAGTTTGGATGGTTGGACTGACCAAGAATGGTTTGCAAGCGGGGATATTTGCACAACAACTATAGATGGATTTGTAAATAGAACCGTAACTGTTCTAGACGAAGATATTGTGTTACCAATAGTATGTTACAGTAACTGTACTTCTTGTATAAACATAGTTTATGGATGCACTTATGAATCTGCAACAAACTATAATGAATTTGCAACGGTAGACGATATGACATGTGAATTTGAAAATGTCAATATGTCTGAATGTAGCTCAGATTTAAATAATGACGGCGTAGTATCGACTGCTGATTTATTATTATTCTTAGTAACATTTAGCCAATTATGCGAATGATAATAAATTGTTGTATTGTTAGTCTAAAATCATAAATATTCGATATTAATTCAATGGTTGTTGTGATAATTTTTAATTGTAATCGTTTTAAATTATCAAACATTTAAAAAACAATTACTTAAGAACATTAATTACAATCGTAATTTCTATTGTTTAAATATTCAATTGCAGAAATTGCAGCTCTTTCACCAGAAATCATAGCCGCATTCAATGATCCATTCAACAGAGTATCTCCCGCTAAAAAAATGCCAGAATCGCTATACTTACTCGATCCATAATCGCTACACTTACTCGATGTAAAATCATATTGTATATCATTTAATTTAGGCAATGCCTTGGGAACTGTATATAACTTGATAAATTTAGGAGATATTATACCGCAATTTTGCTCTAATTCATCTTTTACTCTCGAAACCAACATATCGTCGGATAAATTATGGTCATCAATAACAGTAACTGATAATAGCTCATTGATAGGATTTGTTATCGTACTAATACTGGTGTGATAAAATATATTGTTAATTAGAGTTCCTTGCTTTGGTATAAGCCCAATTAATTCGTTTTTAATTACCCTATTATTTGTTTCGAAATACAATGTTTGACAAGAATTCCATGAGGTAGGATGTTTTATTTCGTTTAAAACTAAGCCACTAAAGTCTGTTGCAATAATAGTTACATGAGTCTCTAATAATTTGTTATCTTCTGTAGTAACAAATCCTTGTTCCACTGAAGCTACATTCGTGTTGAAAAGGAAATCTGTGTGATTAAGATTCTCATATAATTGTTTTGGAATAGCTTCTATTCCTGCTTTCGGAATAGCTGCGTATCCTTCAGCAAACATCTTGTACACAAATTCAAACATTCTACTAGAAGTTTCTAGTTTAGACTCCAAAAAAATTCCACCAAAAAAAGGCTTGAAAAAGTCTCTTATTATATTATTTGAAAACCCAAAATTTTTTAAGTATTGATATGTAGATATTTCTGTTTCCGAAAAAATTTCTGATAGTTTTTTTCTTTTTAGTTTATAACTGAGATCTAAGATTCTCATTTTATCTAGAAAACTTCCTATTCCAGAAAATAATGTGGGAAATAAAAAAGAAATTGACTTTACGGGGTCACCAATAATATTTTGTTTTTTATTCAAAAACACCGATGATCCTGGCAAAATCTGTTGTAATTCTAAAGAAGTATAATCTAGATGTTTTTGAGCTTCTGGATATGAAGTGAGGAGTACTTGAAACCCATGATCTAATTGAAACCCATTCATAACATCTGTTTTAACTCTCCCACCAACTCGATCTGATCGCTCAAGGACAATAGCACGATAACCATTTGATTGTAAAACTTTGGCTGCGATTAGTCCACTAACACCAGCACCCACAATACATATTTTACTATTTACAGTTTTCAAATCTACTTGTTTTTATACTTTAAGAAATATTTAGATTATTCAAATAATGTTGTGCATTCATTAGATGTTGATTTTGCTTATCTCTTGGCATTTTATCAAACATATGTACTAACATTCCTAGTCTAGGGTTAGATAAAAAGAAAGTACGATGAGTATTCATAAAGCGCCAAAAAAGGCCGTCCCAAATAGCTTGCCATTCTCCTTTTTTGTAGTTACTCATTTTAAGAATATAGTTACTTCCACTGATATAGGGCTTCGTAGCCATTATACCTCCATCAGAAAATTGGCTCATACCATAAACATTTGTCACCATTACCCAATCATATGAATCAATGAAAAGTTCCATGAACCACTTGTATACCTCATCAGGATCAAATTCACATAACATCATAAAATTACCTAATACCATTAAACGCTCTATATGGTTACAATAACCTGTTTTAAGCACTTTTTTAATTGTTTGATCAACTGGAAGAATACCTGTGGTACCATCGTAAAATGAAGATGGAATTTTATTATAAAATCGCCAATGATTTTTCGTTCTTTCTTCGCTCCCTCTTATCTCATAAATACCTCTAATAAATTCTCTCCATCCAATAATTTGTCTAACAAAACCTTCAATAGAATTAATAGGTATATTATTGAGTTTTATATATTCCAAACAATCATTTAAAACTTCATTTGGTGTAATTAATCCCGTATTTAACATGGGAGACAAAACACTATGATTTAAAATAGAATTTTCTTCTAAAATCGCATCTTCATAAGCTCCAAATTCAGAAAAACGTTGACTAAAAAATTGTTTAAGCCAAATTCTTGTTTTTGAAAAACTAATTGGATAAATTGGTTTATCAGTTAATTCACCCAAGTGGTTTGAAAAATTAGCGTCTACATAAGACTTAGCCTCTTTAAAATAAGAATCGTTTTCAGGAAAACAAACTAGAGGGGGAATCTTCTTAGCAGGATATTTCTTTCTATTATCGGAATCAAATGTCCATTTCCCTCCTATTGGCTTTCCATTTGAATCCATTAAAATATTGCGTTCTTTCCTCTGTTTTATGTAAAACTTAGTTTGACTGTATTTCTTTTTATCACTTTTGAAAAAAGAGAGAATGTCTTCTCTTGAATTAAGAAACATAGGTGAAGTAAATTGTTCTCCTTGAATTTCAGAATCACATAAACCTTGATTGATTCTGTTTTGAAGCCAATTGTCGACTGGATCTATATAAGATATTTTTTCTACACACAGGTTCTTTAAATAAGGAATCAATAATCTGATATCAGAAATTTTTTCATTTGATTCAATATAATTAACCTTAACATTTTTATCGTATTTAATATAATCTGAATAACGTTTCATAGTTGCTCTATGAAACGCAATTTTCTGCTTGTGAAAATGATATTGCCTGAAGAAAAGAAATTCTTCAACCAGGAAACATGGAACAGAATTTTCAATAAGTGGCGAATCTTGAAATAACTGATGAGGAAAAATTAAATTCACATGTTTCATGTTTTAACAGTATATATTTTTTTTCAAATTTATTATTTGCACAACATTATGTATAGGTTTATTTAAAATTTTCTATACATTTTTTTTTTATTTTCAGAAATATATATATAATATTGTATAATTATTATTTAAAACACTTATACAAAATGTTAAACACAATTTTACTTAATGTGGTCGAAAGTATCGATCCTACAAACTATGTAAGCTTTACATTCTTTATAGGATACATGGCTATGCTTGCGGCATCTGTTTTTTTCTTTTTTGAAAGATCAAGAGTTTCTGATAAATGGAAGATGTCTCTTTTGGTATCTGGATTGATAACCATGATAGCTGCATTTCATTACTACTATATGAGAGACTACCATCTAGCTACTGGTGATTCACCAACATTTTTCCGTTATGTAGACTGGATTTTGACAGTTCCACTAATGTGCGTTGAGTTTTACTTATTAACAAGATTAGCTGGTGCCAAAAAATCACTTTTATGGAAATTGATCGTAGCATCAACGTGGATGTTAGTTGCTGGATACATTGGTGAAGCTTTGGGTTCAGGAACATCCCACTCTGTTACATGGGGAGTCATCTCAACTCTAGGATATTTATATATCCTACACAATGTATGGCTAGGAGAAGTTGCTCAATTAGCGCAATCAAGTGGAGCAGAATCTGTTAAAAAGGGAGTTAGAGCTCTAGCATGGTTTGTGCTAGTTGGTTGGGCTATTTACCCAATCGGCTACATGTGTATGGATGGAGGCTGGTTGAATCTTGCTTTAGGCTGGGATTCTCAGAATGTAGATCTATGGTATAACATCGCCGATGCTATCAATAAAATAGGTTTTGGTTTAGTTGTATATAATATCGCCTATACAGAAACTCAAAAAGAGTTGGCATAGGTGTTTTATGTGTGTTGTTAGAAGGTGAAGGCCAGGTTGGATTAAACCTGGCCTTCTTCTATAATCTCGAAAAATATGAATAGATTTCTTTTTATGTATTTAAGTTGTGTATACCTACTTATGAACTTATTCAATGCTTATCAGGATATATCAATAAATCATCAACTCATTTTTTCAGCTTTTTTTATTTCATTTTTTGGTATACCACATGGAGCTATTGACAACATCATTGCTCGTCATAAAACTGGAATTAATAATATTGTTTTCTATATAATATACCTACTTGTACTGCTAATTTTTTTATCAATTTGGTACATGTCTCCGGACATAGCATTTTGGACTTTTCTTTTGATTTCTGCCTATCATTTTGGTGAATCACAATTAGTTACATTATTTAGGTCTAACAAGTTTAATCATTTTGTTTTTTTATTATGGGGAACTTGGCTGATTGTTTGCTTAATGTATTTCAACTCGAGTGAATTAGAAGAAATTGGCAACTATTCAACCATATTTAGTGTCAATAGAAGTATACTATCAATACTTCCAATTGTATTTTTTGTAACAAGCATATCGCTCTTTTCTATTCTAATATTATTGAGTCTAAACAAAAACCTAACACTTAATCATCTTTTTCAAGAATTGTTCACTTTAGGCTTAGTTGCATTGACATTTTACATCTTTCCATTTGTTATTGGATTCACACTGTATTTTGTTTTCCTTCATTCTATTAGAGTGATGTATCAAGAATATGACTTTTTAAAATCACGAATAAATAAATTATCGTACTCTTCATTTATAAAATTATTATTACCAAATACAATTATGTTTTTATTTGGTCTTGTTATTTTTCTCCTACTCTATTCAAATAATTATTTCACAATCTCATTAAGTGAAATATTGATTGTATCTATATCATGCGTAACAGTTCCTCATGCATTTGTAATGATGAGATTTTATAAAGAACAAACACATTTATCCTAATTCAAAAGTGTGTTGAATCCGTCTTCAAAATATTTCTACGGTTGCGAACTAAAAATATTTGAATCTTTTATAAGTAAAGAAGATTCAAACATGCTATTCAATAAATTTTTAAGAGAAACAACATGGGTGCAAAATGATATTATCATATTTGGCAGAAAACACAAAATACCAAGACTTAATGAATGGTATGGAACTGTTAATATGAACTACTCAAATATTAACTTCGAAGCAAAAGCAATGACATCAACCTTAGAGGATATTCGAAGGAAAATTGAAAAAGAAACAAATACATTATACAATTCAGTTTTGATGAATTTATATAGAGATGGCAATGACTCAATGGGATGGCATTCAGATGATGAAAATATTTATAACCATACATCACCAATCGCCTCATTAAGTTTAGGTGGATCAAGATGGATGAAGTTTAAAAAAAAAACAAAAAAAGGATTAGGGAAGAAAACTCTCAAACTAAAGCTAAAATCTGGAGATTTGCTCATAATGAAATATCCTACACAAGAGCTACTAAAACACTCAATTCCGAAGTCATTAACCGATATCGAAGCAAGAATAAACCTAACATTTAGATCAGTAAAAGAAAATATATAATGCTTCTGAAGTTAAATATTGAAAGGCCTAAAAAGGAAAAACTATTGAATGAATTAGCTGGATCTAGTTATAATTTTTTTGAACGACTACAAAAAAAAATATTTGGCTCACCGAAGTATGATATTATAAGTATCGAACCTGATATTTTTAAAGAAAAATCACCTGGTAGAATATGTGCAAATCTTGAAATTAGAAAAAAAGGAATCGTAGTTTACTTCAGGTTTAAGCATGACGAATACGCTTTAGCAACCAATTTTCATCAATTAACTACAATGAAAGGTAAAAATTTGACAATTCAGCTTAATACTCACAGAATAACACTAAAAATTACAAACACAAACAACCACGTGATTTTTCTGAGAAACTTAATGAATCAAAAGGCAGAATTTTGCAAAACCTCAACAATTAATCCTTTAAATTAAAAGTAACATCTTATTTATTGTAAATCATCAATTTTACTTGCTAGTAAAAAATCATTTTCATGTAAACCATCAATCTTGTGTGTAAATACTATGATTTTTACTGTTCTAAAATTAATATGGATGTATGGATGGTGTCCCTGAAGTTCAGCTAAATCAGCTACTGAATTAGTGAAACTAATTGCCGAATTGTAATCTAAAAACTCAAAATCTCGTGTAATCTTTTTATCTTCTAAAACTTCCCACTTTGGATGTATTAATTTTAGAAATTTTTGTATTTCAACCGAAGAAAGTGGAGGCACCCCACCTTGGCAAGGGATACATGAAGATTGTGTAAACATCTGAATATTTTTTTAATAAAATTAAAGCTAACAAAATTACTTCAATGGAAGATAAAAAATCACGGTCTCTTCACTGGTTCAGAAATGATTTACGGTTAGATGATAATCCAGCTTTGGCGCTATCTTTAAAATATGACCAAACAATACCGGTATATATACTTGATGACCATTTTTGGGCAAAAGATCGATGGGGAAATATTAAAACTGGACCATATAGATCAGGTTTTCTTTTAGAGAGTATTCATGATTTAAAAGTTGAAATTGAAAGGATTGGTGGTAGTCTAATTATTAAACAAGGAAAGCCTGAAGAAATATTACCCCAATTGATACAAAGATTTTCTTGCGATATTCTTATTGCGCAAGCAGAACATACATCTGAAGAAGTAGAGATTGAAAATCTAGTTACAGATGCGGTTAATGAAATAGGGTGTACATGCAAATGGATTGAAGGACATACACTATATCATCCAGAAGACATTAAGATTTTATTTAATCAAATACCCGACGTATTTACTAATTTCAGAAAAATTGTTGAGAAAAATTGTGAGATCCGTATGTGTATTCCAGCGCCTGATAAAATAAAATGTCCAGCTAATTTAATTTCAGATGAAATTCCAGATTTAGCAGAATTTTTATTGCAATCTGGACAAAAGATAACTCCTAAAGATAAAAGAAGTTCCTTTCCATTTAAAGGTGGATTAAGTAATGCAAGAAAACGACTTAAACATTATTTCTGGGATAATAATCATCTTAGTGTATACAAAAAAACAAGAAATCAACTTTTTGGGCAAGACTTCAGTAGCAAGTTTAGCGCTTGGCTAGCTAACGGATGTATAAGTCCAAGAAGAATAAGAAGTGAAGTAAAAAGATATGAAAATACATTTAAGCCAAACCAAAGCACTTACTGGCTTGTGTTTGAATTAATATGGCGTGATTATTTTAAGTTTATAGCACTCCAGCATGGTTCACGCATATTCCACAAAAATGGAATTAAAAGAACAAAAATTCAAAGTAATAAAAATAAAGTATTATTTGAAAAATGGAAAAACGGAGAAACTTCTGATGCATTTGTTAATGCAAACATGCGTGAACTTTTAAAAACAGGTTACATGAGTAATAGAGGTCGACAAAACGTTGCTTCATACTTAATTCATGATTTAGGTATTGATTGGCGACTAGGAGCATCATGGTTTGAACATCTATTAATAGATTATGACCCTTCTAGTAATGTCGGAAATTGGATATATATAGCCGGCGTTGGAAATGATCCAAGACCAATAAGAAAATTTAATACAATAAGACAGGCTGAGATTTACGATAGAAAAAAACAATATCGTGATCTTTGGAAGCCTAATACTCTTCGCCTGAATCTATAAGTATCATATCTTTAATTTTTACCCCGTTAAGCCTACTATTAACCATATATTAACAGTGGACTAAATAAAAAACAAAACCCTGCTATCTGAGTGATAACAAGGTTTTGTAAAATCAGAGAGTAGTCAATTAGAGACTACGCACAATTCAATAAACACAGCTATAGAAGAAGTTTACTGAATATGTTGTTAAAATTTTTGTACTAATCAGAGATTATCACTTATTCTATTTCAACGTGAAAACCGGTTTCCATATAATTCTCTTGCATATCATCAGCGTGCATATGGAAATGATATTCCCCTGGCGTAGCATCTGACGGTATATCAATCGTCCATGAGAATGCCACCTCTTGACTACCTCCACCATCTCCTTCATCTTCGGCAATTTCAACTGCATTGGCTTCATTTTCTAAATGATAACCCCAATGCTCAATCCCATCAGAATCAGATAATGTTCCCTCAATAGTAATTGTCGAACCAGGCGCCCAAACAGGCTCACCTCCTACTGACAAGTCTAAACCAGTTACAGTGGTAAGTGTGAATTCAGGAATATAATCATTTTCGATGTGCAATGGAGTGACAACTTCACCTCCGTTATTTCCGTCAGCATCTAATACTGAGATAACAATATCCCATACACCTCTCACAGTATCTGGTAGTGGTACAGAAATTTCAGAGTTTGCATTTGTCCCCGATACTGTTAGGTTATCAAGATAATCGAAAGATCCAGAAAAAAGTACAAAACCTTCTTCCTCTTCTCCTTCATGAGCATGCCCTTCAGCTGAGTGGATATCCCATCTTACTGTTGCTAATGCTTCATTATCACATACAGTTTGAGTAAGCGTTACCGTATCTCCTGCCATCGCTTCTACTTCATCTTCCAAAGCGACATCACCAGTATTTGAACAAAATGTTGGAGCTACAACATCAGTTAACTCTTCTTCTGTTTCTGATTTACCACATGAATAAATGAGCATGCACGTAGTTAGTGCAAAAAATAAATTTAAATTTTTCATTTTAATTGTTTAATTACTTTTTATGTTTTTAGACCATGAAAACACCCACCACTTGCCTTGAGCAACTAACCCCAGTGCTCGGTAGGCGCTGACATGATCGAGCCAACTTTTATCAAAGATGTTATCTACCTTAAAATAAAATCGACCGTGATTATTATTTAGTTCTAACTCAAAACCGAAAAGTGATACGCCTTCTGTAAAGTCCTCATTTCTCGCAAGTAAATACGATGGAGCGATTGCTCGGTGACTCAATGTTAATGACAAGTTATCTCTTATAGAATATGAGTATGAATTAAATAGATCAAGAGGAGGAGTAAAAGGCAAACCAAGTCCAGTTTCTAAAGCCCATTGACCTAGAAGTGAAGATGTAGTTTTAATCAAACTCTTACCTCTTTGGAAATTCACATTCATCTCTAAACCAGTTCTAAAAGCATCTGTTGCTTGAAATACATAGATTTGTCCTCCATGAGAGATAGGAGCAAAAGATGCAGATGGCTTTAAATGAATGAATCCCTTGTGTAGTGAAGCAAATGATTGAACATCAATATTGAAATTTTTAGATGACGATCGTAAAGAAATTCTCGCCTCAAAAGATTTTTCAGGCTGGAGATTTTGATTACCCTGCTCAAATCTAAAAGTTCCATGATGAATTCCATTTGCAGCTAGAGCGTAATTGCTTGGTACTCTAGAGTATGCAGTACCTGTAATAGAAAGGTTAAATCTATTGAGATTGATGGGACGCTCCAAACTGATGGCCCAGCTAGGCTTGGTTGATTGCAATTCAAAAGCTCTAACATCTTGACCAACAACTTCGTTGTTACTATTGTAAAGAGGTTCTGAATAACCATCGTTTCCCAAATTGATAACATCAAATCGAGCACCAATATTGCTTTTTGAAAAGTTGTATTGAAAAATGGTAGAAAGTCTATCCCTAAAATGATTAGGGATTAAAAATTCCCACCCATCGGTAGATCCCCGAAGACTTTCATATTGTATACCAAAATTTTTATGATATCCTTCCCAATTACATTCAGCAAACAGATGATTTTCTGATAACAGTAGACTTAAGTTATTCTCAGGTTCAGGACCATATCCATGGGCATGCGGAGGTGCGCTTTCAATTCTTAGATTACTTGAAATAGAAAATTTAATTGTCTTTTTAAGCTTTTTTTCCGTTACCCATTTTCCAGTCAATTGAGTCCTTTTTGCATTCTGAGTTGGAAGATCAATGGAATAGACATCTCCGTCTCCTGAAAGCTGGTTTTGTGTTGGAACTCCAATAATCCCTGGGAATAATCCCTGATTAATTTCAGAAAATCTAAAGTCTAAAGAAAGTTGACTACCATTTGTTTTATTGTCTATAAAACCAACAACAAAATGATGTGAAAATCCACTTGTATTTGGTAAACGACCATTTTCTAGATTGTACAACCGACCTATATACTCGAAGGATGATTGAGGTACATTTCTATCACCGAATCTTGAGTATGAAAAACCACAATGCCATTGCGTGTTTTCTTTTAATTCACGGTATAATGCATATATTTTTTCTTGGCCATCACCATATCGGTAACTCAACCCACTTTTTAACTCAAAGCCTTCAGAAGGCATCATTCGTATTGAATTAAATTTTAGTGCACCACCGACTCCATTGGGTCCAACCCATATATTACCTCCACCAGGAACCCATTCTATACCATCATAAAGAATAGGATCAACTAAAACTCCGTGATCCTGACCCCATCTACCACCAACCAAAGGAACTCCTCCATCTAATATAGAAACCCTAGATCCCATTAAACCACGTAAAACAGGTTGAATAAGGCCAGATCCAAGATCTAGACTTCTAATTCCAGGGCGACTATCTAGTGTTTGCATTAAATCTAAAGTAGGATCCAAAGGCAAAAGGCCTGAATTACTTTCACCAAGTACTGTGATTTGATTTAAATCAAACGATAAATAAGACAAAGGAATATCAATATGAGACATTCCAGAAACAGTAATTGTCTTCGAGGTAAAACCATGAGAAATCACTGTTAGTGAATCTATGCCAGTATCGCATTGAGCAGAGAAAGCGCCTTTATAGTCCGTGGAAAAAATAATACCACATGGCCATGCTTTTATTACCGCATCACTGCATGGAGAATTAGTTTCAGCTACATAGACATGGCCATGAACCATAAATTGTGCATGTATTCCATTAAATACAAGCACAGTGAACAGAACCATGACCCAAGCTGATTTAGAGTAGGTCATTAAAATTATTTAGGTAATTAAGAATTGAAACTCAATATTCGAGTAGACTCTTAAAAGGCGGCCCTCTTTGAGGTAAAAAAGAAGTAATCCAATTGACAGATAATCTAGAATGTGGCAGACCAATATTCAATTGAATTATATGAAAATGAATTAGTCGAGTAAAAACATTTAAACTGGTTTCAAAAAGATTGAACAAGTCAATATCACAAATTTCGCAGCCTTCAAAAATTGAAATATTTGAACTTGAAGCATCAAGGATTCTTACTTGATAATTCCGATGATGACTACATCCATCATGATGAGCCATCATAATATGTGAAAGATAAAATGTGTGATTAATTGCTAAAAGAGCAAGAAAAAACACACATATATATTTCTTATACAAACGAATCATTCAGAATGTAAAATTATCAAATCCTAACCTCTTGGTCAAATGAATTTCTGAAATATTAATTTATACAGAAATGAAATATAAACTCTAAAAATTTTGATTTTCAAGGTTACAACAAAGTCGTGATATTCATTTTAATAATTTCGAATTTCCAAGTACAGATGTGAATTGTTCTATGGAAGTAATATAATTTACTTCTTTTGATAGATCATCTTTAATATTTGATTTGTGGGTAATACAATAAATATTCGAATGGGGATATAATTCTCTTAAAAAATCAATTAAAATATCAATAGTTCTTTGAGATTCACGTGTAACAGCACTAAATAAAATATTATCTATTTTTTTATGATGGCGAACTATTGCAAGAGACTCTTTTGGTACTGATTGACCTAAATAAATAACTTTCTGATTGCTTTCTTTTAATATGTATTTTGCTAATAGTAAGCCTATTTCGTGATGCTCATTCTCAGGTAAAAAAACAAGCCATGATTTTGCTGAATCAAGTGGTTTGTCGTCAAGTGAAATATTTGAGACGATTGTCTGTTTAACAAGTTCAGATATAAAATGCTCTTGTGAGGGCATAATATTATTAGTTAGCCATAAGACACCAATCTTTTCTAACGTGGGTAAAATTATTGAATTGTAAACATGAATAAGTCCAAACTCAGCAACTGCTTTGTGGACGTATTCATTGAAAAGACATTCATTAAATGTTATACCTGATTCAATAATTTTATTGGTATACTCAACAATATTAGAGGGAATAAATTTATCCTGATTTGAAACTAGCGATTTGATCTCATTATCATTCAATTTTGAAATATGAGATATCTTGTATCCTCTGTCTCTTAATATTCCTATGTTCAGTGCACGTATGAGACAATCATCCTCATACAAGCGAATGTTTGTTTTAGTTCTTTGAGGATGAAATAAATTATAACGATTTTCCCAAGTCCTAATAAGTATTTTATTAAAACCTGATATTCTTGAAAGTTGATCGATTGTATATACAGACATAATACAAAATTACAAAAGCTTTTTATTTTGCATAGTCTTTTTTAAAAAAATCTATACATTTTTTTGTTTAAAACAATATTATGATATAACATTGCATAGAAATTTAAAAAAATAGTTATACAAAATGAAAAACTTTTATACAGGATCATTTAAAAAAATTGTTTCTACAGCATTATTGTACTCAGTATTTGCAGGTTTATATGCACAATCTGTCTATGAATTTATAGCATCAAGCCCAAATCATACTACATTAACTGCAGCAATAAATACGGCTGGTTTAGAGCAGACTTTAAGTGGTGATGGTGACTTTACAGTTTTTGCACCAACAAACGACGCTTTTGTTGCTGCTCTTGGTGAATTAGGACTTACAGCTGAAGAGTTGTTGGCTTCTGATGGGTTGGCTGACATCCTAACATATCATGTTTTAGGTTTAAGTGTTTTAAGTACAGATCTAACAAATGGGATGACACCAACACCGTTAAACGATACTAATACAATTAAAGTTACGGTTGGAGACGCTGGAGTTTTTGTTAATCAAGC
>MDTD01037406.1_pt1 | contig 17534 bp, 12 predicted proteins | sample 811221 | NCBI WGS metagenome assembly MDTD01 (sample SAMN05326646, study PRJNA326480) | marine metagenome | isolation source: seawater | place: Pacific Ocean: South West | collected 2011 | reverse complement strand
CTCCGAAGTCGAGAGAAAGGTAGAGAAAGAGACCAGCGGAGGGGAGCTTCCTTATGTGGGTCGCGATGGTTCGGTGGCGAAAGTAACAGTCTTTCCCGGTCAGGTGACTGTGGGACAGGGTGAGGATGTGGACTTCGGCAGCCGTGCCGTGGATGGCACCCTTGCTCCCGACTACGCACCAACCTGGGAACTGTACAAAGACAATAAAAAAGTCGATGCGGACGTTGCTTCAATTGATGCCAAAACAGGCCATGCCACTTTCCAGAAGGAAGGTGATTATAAAGTTGTCGCCATGATCCACGGGATAGCAAAAGATGAGTCTTTCCTGTTTATCAACGGCCTGGGTAAAGTGGCAACCGGAGTCAAGCTGCTGAAGCCGGAAAACTTTGATGCCCTGCTTTTGATTGTCGGTTTTGGTATCACCATGTATTTCTCCTCCAAGCTCAATCAAGGCACCACCGCCAAGAAGGACGAGCCTCTTGATGAGCAGCAAAGGGTAATGCAAGACACCATGAAATTCATGCCCATTGTCTTAACAGGCACATTTTTCTTTATCCCTCTGCCTGTGGGTGTGTTAGTCTACATGGTTGTGTCTAACATCATTCAGACATTCCAGACCTGGATTTTGATGCGTAAACCGGCACCACCTATCATCAATGTTCTTGATGATGATGATCTCCCCCCTGCCGGAGGCAACGGAAAAAAAAAGACTGAATCCAAATCCAGCGGCGGTAATAAAGAAGGCCAGGACAACAAAGTTGTAGCTATAGCCAAAAAGAAAGAAGAAGGCAAACTGAATATCGCCGATGATGCCAAGGGGGATGAAGCTACTGTCAGTACCGCTAAATCTTCAAAAACGAAGAGAAGGAATAGAAAGAAGAAGAAAAAATGAGTATGAGTCAACTTGGCGATAGTGCCCAATCCTATTTGGAAAAAATTCTGGCTATTCTTGATATCGAAGCAAGTGTCATCGAGGAAGAGTTGGATGACACCACAACTTGTTATCGGATTGATTGCCGAGCAGATGATGCCAGAATGCTTATCGGTAGGAATGGTCAGACCCTGGAAGCCCTTCAGTTCGTGGTAAGGCAGATGTGCAAAACAAATGCCATCGAAGGTGGACCATTTGTTGTTGATGTTTTGGACTACAGAACCCGTCGTAGAAGAACCATGGAAGAACAGGCTAAGGAAGGTGCTGTGGCTGTTCTTAACGGGGAAGCAGAAAGAATTGATCTGAACCCCATGTCTCCTTACGAGAGACGTCTGGTTCACAACTACATTCAAGAGAACTTTCCCGAGCTGTCCTCCCAGAGCGAAGGACAGGGACCGGATCGACACATAGTTATCAGCTTTGAAGGACTACCCGGCGAAGAAGCTGGATCTGATAAATCTAGAGCCGATGAGGATTCTTCGTCAGAAGATTTCGAAGATAGTGATGATAATTTTGTCGCTGTTGAAGACGATGAAGATAACGAAACAGCCGACGAAAGCGATGAAGAGGCTGAAGACAGCTCGGAAGAGGAAAAAGCTTAAAAACCCCGATATTTCATGCTTAAATATCGGGAATAATAGTTTTGGTGATAATCCAGAGTTATATTAGTTAGAGAGTTGCCGGAGGAAAACAAGTGTCTGATCAGGCCGATGTACCTAACCAAGACAAATTGAGTTCTGAATCCGCATCTGGAAAAGATATGGCCCAGGCGCCTCGTCGTCAGGGATTACGCAACTTTTTCCTGGCTATTAAGCACATCAATGAAGCTTCCGTAGCAGAAAACGTCAAACAGCGTTTTTCCGACTATGTGACCATAGCTCTGGTGGTGCTCTGTATCATCAGTCTTGTCGTGGCAGTCTCCGTCCAGGTTCCGCCAGGAATCAAACTGCTTCCGCTTTTGTTCACTGTGGGAGCGGTCCTCTTCTACATCATCAATAGAATGGGCATAATCATCAGCCTTTCTCCCAGACAAGCTCTTATAGTTTGGCAGATACTTGTAGCTGGTTTCTGGCTGGGAGTAACGAGCGCCATGTTGGTAATGCTGGGATGTTTCTATTTTGTTTCCCAGGCAGGACCTTAGATCGCCGGAATTACTTTTGAAGCGGTTTCTGGTAGCAAGCATGTTGCTTGTCTGCGCGGCGGCTTGTAGTCGGAAAGAACCTGATCCTTCCAGGGAGAAGAAAGGATTCTCTTCCAGGGATTGCGTGACCGTCGGTTTGCGCTGGGAGCCTAGAACTTTCAATCCTTTCAGAAGTGTGGATTCGGCATCTTACTTCGCTCAATCCCTCGTGTACAGCGGTCTTTTGCGTTATGGTGGGATGGGGCAAATCGAGCCCGACCTTGCTTCCAGCTTCACCATATTAAAGTCTGATAGCAGTTCTGACAGAACATATCGCTTTCTCTTGCGAGAGGATATCTTCTTTTCTGACGGGTCCAAAATAACCGTGGATGATGTGGTCAGGTCTATAAAAGAGGCATGTGGACCCAGATCTCCTTTTCGAAACAACTTTCAACTTCTCAAGAAGATCGATAGCCATGACAGACAAATTCTGGTGACTTTCGGGGGTCAGGACGTCTCTCTTCCTTCTCGCTTTGTCGATTTGAAGATATTGCCTGCCAGAATACTTGACGGTGGAAAGGATTTTAACTGGGAGAGAGAACCCATCTCTTCCGGTGTTTTCAAGGTTAAGCAGTGGCGTTCCGGCCAACAGATAGTATTTGAAAGAAACCCTGGATATTGGGATAAAAAATCCAGACCTGATTACCGGCAGCTCTTCTGGAGAGTGATCCCGGACAAGAAACTACTTGCCATGGCTTTGCTGCGAAACGAAATAGATATGGCGTCTCTTGACGGCCGGGAAGCTTCGAGGCTCATGGAGCAATCTTCGGATTTGCAGGTGGAGAGAATCAAGGGAGCCAGGGTTGTCTTTCTCGGATTCAACCTGTCCAAATGGCCCTATACAGATAAGGCTGTGAGACAGTCTTTATCCATGATGATCAACCGAAAGGCGATCAATGAAAAATTGTTTGGTGACTACTCCCATGTACCGGAGAGTGAATTTAGTGAGAATAAAAAGTTAGCCACCACGGTGAATTTGGCGGCTGCTTTCAGAAAGCTGAAAGAGACAGGTTTTGAATTAGAGAATGATCGATGGGTCCAGGGAGGTAGGCCCCTGTCTTTGCGGGTAGTGACCGTATCCGATTTTTTGGATATCGGTCAGGCGATAGTCTCTGATTTGAAGCGTGGAGCTGTGGAAGCAGAGCTTGAGGTGGTGGAGTACTCGACTTTGAAAGACCAGTATCTGAAAGAGGGCAACTTTGACCTTGTCTTATTCAGTCGGTCTGTGGGTCCTGTACCGGATCCCAGGATGTTTTGGTCCACCACCGGAAGTCTCAACTACTCCAAATACCATAATCCCAGGATGGATAAGTTGATTGCTTACGGCTCCCAGGCTGCTTCCATTGAGGAAAAGCAAAAATACAATTTGATGGCCGGCAAACTTATAGCAGAAGATTTGCCCTGGATATATTTAGCCAGGCCGGATCTGCTTATCGTGCACAATCGTCGGATCAAGAAAGTAGTAATCGGCAATCAGCGTCTTGTCGGAATTCCCTGGAATAACGAAGTCCAGAATGCAAGATTCTGGAAAATAGCGCCCTGATTGCCTGGTTTCCAAAGAGAATATGAGCAAAGCAAAACGGCCTGTCGTTAAACAGGCCTGTAAATTTATTGTACCGCCAGATAGTTACCTATTCACCGATCGTTTTTGCGCTCGGTGGACGGAAATAAATACTATTTGCCAGCTTCTTGGGTGATTCCGTCGATGTAAGAACCAGGGCAGACGAGTACGTTGCCATTGTGTTCTCTGTACCAACGGAGAGCTTTAGCTTTGCGGTGGATTGTCTGTCTTCTGTGACGAGACCAGGAATACTCAGGTGGCTTAAGGTGGAAGTATCTACCTTCATCACCACAAGCTTGAGCATTAACGGCTGGTGCGCCAACCATACACAGAACTGCAGCAAATAGAAGTGCTCTCATGAAGTTGCCTCTCCTTTACTTGAGGATTGCTTGTAGACCTAGTAAATTTCTAGACCGAACAGCTCTCTAGAAAGAGCCCAATGTGATTGTACTATTCCACGGCCGAAAGGAAATATGTCAAGAATGTGGCTGGTAAATGAAGAACTCTGGAAAAGACGCTAGTCAGGCGTTTTCGGCTATTTTCACATTTGTTGCAAGCCCTTTTTATTTATACATGTTTTTAAAAGCCGTATTTATCAGAAACTATCTTTTGAATAAATAGCACTGCATAAGGGAACGTTTCTTATGAAGTACTCTTGAAACTACTTATGTAGTCAAGGGTATCTTGGATCATTCGGAATAGTTTCAATATAGTGTCCAAACCAGATATCAAAACCAGCCGCATGCCGCCCCAGCCCACGGATTTTCGTGACGCTATGCATTGGTTTGTGGATGAATATGGGCAATATATCTCTTCAACCAGAAGCCTGTTTGCAACTGATGTCAGTCTTGAGCAAGAGGCCTACCTGGAGTCAGCGGTTGTCAATCTGCGCGGTAAAGGCATCGAGCCTTTCATCATTACCGGGGAAGTGATTGCTCAGCAGGCCGATTTGATCTGGCAAAACGCCATAGGAAACAGTCCTTTCGGGCAACCATACGTGAGCACAGTAGAGCTTGATTACCTTGGCTCACCGGTGGTGATAGTAAAAGATTTGGTGGCGCCAGAGCAGCCGCACCACCTCTGGTATCTCTATCACTACATCCTGTATCCCCGATTGCTTCAGGACAAGCCTTGCATAATCACAACACCCCTGGGCATTGACGAATTTTTTGCCTATGGAAGCCAGTGTGAAGATTTTGAATACGCTGGTTATAAAGCAACCTGGGACAAAGTGATGTGGATTTTGAATGCCTGCATGATTGATCTTTATCAGTTCAGGCAGGTGAAGTCGGAAGGTCTGCCTCCCATGCTGAAAGCGGAGTATCACCTTTTTAATGCGATTAAAGAGAGGGAATTGTCGGTAGTTTCTCAACAAATCTTAGGAGACTACCAGCTCGATATATCCGTCACTGATGGCAATAACAGACTGGCAATAGAGATAGATAAGCTGTCCTCCCTCGATTTGCTGGGACAAACCAGTGATCAATCCAAAAAGAACTTTGTTCTACTAAGCGATGGCTGGAAGATAATTAGATTTACCGCCAACGAAGTGCTGGAAGACTTGAGCAACTGTGCCGATGCGGTGGAGCAAATATGGAAACAAGGTCGTAAAAAGGCTTCTGTGGGGAGGCTTCTATTCGGTAAAAACCAACCGAGCCTGCCCGCTTTGCCCCAGGATGACGAAGTCCAGAAGTTAGCCATTACCAATGGTGGCGGTCCGGTGGCTATCACCGGCTGTGCCGGCACTGGTAAAACCTACAGTGTAGCTCACAGAATCGAGTACCTTCTTGCTCAAGGAGTCAGTCCCGAGCGAATTCTAGCATTTACTCATTCAGAAGAGACGCGGGCGGATTTGGAGAAAGCGGTCGGCATATTGACCGACAAGCAGACCGTGCAGAGGCTGAATATCTCGGATTGGCAGGATATCGGCTATCGAATTCTCAAAGAGAATGCCACCGGAGTAAATCGAAAGCCGCCACTGAAGCGGGAGGTAAATCCCCAGCGTGTATTCGAGAGGGTTCTGAAAAAGGTCAAAAATGAATACGATGATGTTCAGCTTGAACTGATAAATCAAGACATTTCAGAGTCTTCACTCAGGGCTCTAATCAGTCTCTACAAAGCTAATTTGGTTACGGTCAAGCATGTACAGGAGCACGGACAGACTGAGTTTGATCAGTTTGCCGCCAAAGTATATAAGTCCTACGACGACCAGATGAAGAAGAGCAATAAAGTTGACAAAGATGACTGTGTAGCTCTTTGCGCCCACTTCCTGGCCGAGGACTCGGAAGCGAGAAGAAAGTACAGCTCCAAGTATGACTATGTACTGGTGGACGAGTTTCAAGAATGCACCACCGCTCAAAACTTATTAGTGAGACTGCTTGCCTATCCCCAGGACAATCTATTTATGGTGGGAGATGAAGATGAGGCGCTAACCGAAGCCCAGGGAGCCCAAATTCGGGTGTTGGCGGAGACCTCCATCAGGATGCCGAACGCCCGCTGCTACTCCTTAGAAAATAACTGGCGATCTCATAAGACCATAGTGAAAAGTGCCAGAGCTCTTTTGGGCAATATGTCAGTTCGCACCATAGCGAAAGATATGAACATCGTAGTGGAGTCAAAAACTCGCAACGCCATCATCGGACCAAATGAGTCAAAGAACGAGAAAGAAGAAGCAGAGTGGGTCGCCAAGGAAGTTGCCATCCTGGTTCAAAGTGGAAAGATGCCCCACGAGATAGCGATTCTTTGGAATAACCAATCCTATGCCACCATTCTTGAAGCGGCTCTGTTTAAAGAAAACATTCGAAGCTCCGCTTCTGGTCCCGCAGAAGGAGAAGTACCTGACGAAGTAGGCGATGTGCTTGCCTTTTTGAGTCTGGTGATGGATCCCGATGGACCAAAAGCGAGGCAGTCCTTCGAGAGAATATGCCAGCTGCGTTCCAGGGAGTTGGATCAGAAGCTATCTAAGCTTTCCAGCACCATTGCCAGTTTCGCTGAGGCAAATAGCTTGTCGTTCTTGAAAGCTATCGAAATTTACTATGAAGCTACCAACGATTCGGCCTGCAAAGATTTGAATGATCTTGTCCGTATCGTCAGAACCATGAATCAGGAAGGACTTCCACCGGCAGAGACCATCAATCTTTTGAAGAGAACCCAGAAGTTGAGAGAGATATACAAGTCGGCCAATGTTCCTGCTGGTGTGGTTTACGAGCCCATGCAGAAAGTGGAGCAATTGCAGGAAGAAGCCAGGGAGTACAAGACAGTCAAGGACTTCTTGAAGGCAAAGGAGAAGCTTGCTAGTTCCCATGAAGGAGACGAAGATCAAGGATTTGTCTCCATCCGTAGTATCGATGACAGCAAAGGGAAAGAATTTCCGGTGGTCTTCGTGGTCGGTCTTGCCCATGGTGTTTTCCCTGCCGAAGAAGCGGACCTGGAAGAAGAGAGAAGGCGCTTTTATGTTGCCATCACTAGGGCTAAAGAGCTTCTGTATCTCTCCAATCCGATCGCTTTTGAAAACAAATTGAGAATTCCCTCCCAGTTTCTGGTGGAAGCGGAAATAATCTCGATGAAAGCCTACGATAAGCGGGTCGAGTCTCGCTCCCAGGAACAATTGCCGGTTCCGGGAGTAGATGCCTCTATAGTTCCGCCAGACGCGGAGTCTCCATTGTCTGCCCAGGAAGAAGCCGTTCTGGCTAAGGAGAGAGAAAAAGCAGCCCTGGAAGCTAAGCAAAAAGAAGAGCGGGAAGCTGCTGCTCAGGCACAAACGGAGCAGGTGACAGCGGCCGCCCAGGCCAAAGTGGAAGAAGAGACCAGGCAACAGGCAGAACAGCAAAGGCTGCAAGCGGAGCAAGAAGCAGCGGCAGCCCAGGCGAAAGCAGAAGAAGAAGCCAGGCAACAGGCGGAACAGCAAAAGCAGCAAGCGGAACAGCAAAGGCAGCAGGCGGAGCAGGAAGCAGCGGCCGCCCAGGCGAAAGCGGAAGAAGAGGCCAGACAACAGGCTGAACAACAAAGGCAGCAGGCGGAGCAAGAGGCAGCGGCAGCCCAGGCGAAAGCAGAAGAAGAGGCCAGACAACAGGCGGAACAGCAAAGGTTGCAGGCGGAGCAAGAGGCAGCGGCCGCCCAGGCGAAAGCAGAAGAAGAGGCCAGGCAACAGGCGGAACAGCAAAGGTTGCAGGCGGAGCAGAAAGCAGCGGCAGCCCAGGCGAAAGCAGAAGAAGAGGCCAGGCAACAGGCGGAACAGCAAAGGTTGCAGGCGGAGCAGGAAGCAGCGGCAGCCCAGGCGAAAGCAGAAGAAGAGGCCAGGCAACAGGCGGAACAGCAAAGGTTGCAGGCAGAGCAGGAAGCAGCGGCAGCCCAGGCAAGGGCGGAAGAAGAAGCCAGGCAACAGGCGGAACAGCAAAGGCAGCAAGCTGAACAGGAGGCCGCCGTCCAGACCGGCGCGGCCCAGGCACCGACGGACGTCAGTGATTTAGATACTATATTTGGTGATATCGGCACCGCAAAAGCTGGAACCTCTCTCGACAAAATTTCTGTTGACAGCGGTGTAGAGGCGGAAGAGACAAAGACGGTAGAAGAGGTTGCCCAGCCCATTACCCAGCTAGGAGAGGCAGCCTCTCAACAGCCGATAGAGAGTGCCGATCAGTCGAAGTCTGACAAAGACGAAGAGAGGAAGCGGAAAGCAAAAGAAAAACTGGAAGCCAGGGCTAAGAAAAAACAAGAAGAAGCAAGGCTGCGAGCAGAGCAAGAGATAAAAGAAGCAGAAGACGCTAAAAATGAAGCTGCTCTGGTGGAAGAGCGAAAGAAAGAAGAAGAGAGAAAAAGAGCAGAGCAAGAAGCTCTGGCCATGGCTGAAGAAGAGAAGGCCATTAAAGAAGCTGTGGCTCAGGCCGAAAGAGATATACAGGAAGCAGCAGAGGCAAGAGCAAGGGCCAGGGCGGCGGCTTTTGATCAAATCGAGAGTGCATTCCAAAATGATCAACCTACTAAAGAGGAAAAATCCCGATCAAATCAAGAGATCCAAGAGGTTCAAGAAGTCCAGCCAGTCCAGCAGAATCAACAAAATAATTCAGTCCAGCCAGACCAGCTAGACCATTCTGTTCCCCTTTCTTCTCCTGTTTCCCAGGAAGAAGGTTTGAGCAAGAGTCAGGACAAGGCTGGCCGCTATGAAAGATCTCCCCTTGGAGGAGATAGCGACCAGGGATTTCAAAAGGGTTCACCATTTTCTTCCGGTTTAGGGAAAGGCGCCGGCTCTGGCAAGGGCATCTCCATATCTGTAAGCAGTAGTCCTATTCAAAAACCTCAGCCGACTGAACCGATAGTGGAAGATTTGCCGGTGGAAGCTCTTGAAGAAGAGAGACCGCAATTGATCGAGACAGATCAAAAATATATTCCACCACAGCATTTCATAGAGCCCGAAGAAGAGGAAGCTCCGCAGGAAGATGAAGCCGTGCCACCTACTCCTGAGCCATCGGTTGTTGTCGATTCCGGTCAAGACTCACTGCCGGAGGATTCCTCCGCCGAAGTTCTTGAAGAGGAGCCGGTTCAAGAGAGCGCCCCTCTAAATCATTTACCGATTCCCCAGGCTTCTTTGCGACCCGCGCAGCTTCCTACCATGGAAGGAACGACGCGGCCGATGTGTCCCCACTGCATGATTCTGCTTGAGGTTGGCTCAAGGTTCTGCGGAGAGTGTGGATATCAGTTGGAAGTTAGAATTCCGGCCTGTCCCAGTTGCTCGGAGCCGGTTGTGCCGGGAGCAAAATTCTGTGGGGAATGTGGATTCGGATTGCAGCAAGCCCAGTAGGTTAAGAACTATTGAATGATACTAAATTCGGCACTGGTCTCTTCTGCTGAGAGTCCTTCAAGTCCTACTACAATCCTGGTTCTATCTGTTTTTCTGAATCCGAAAATCTTCATGGTGCCTAACTGTGTTGTTTCAAAGCCGGCTTCATGCAGTTGTAAACGGCACTGTTTAAGGCAGTCTGAGAGCCCCAGCGAAAATAAAATGCGGTTTTCATTTTTCTGATCTTTAACTAGCACTGGAAATTACCTCTACTCATCAGGATAAGGAGAGTACGTGAAGTGTTGGTGAATAGAATGTGAACTCTACGTGAAAATCGGTGATTGGCTGCAGACTGGAGGCGTTGGTCTTAGAGTAGAGGTCTTCTCTTTATCTGTTTATTTTTTGAAGCGGTTACTTCTTTGTGAAGCGCTGCAGGAGAGCTAACTGTTTTATAGCCTTCCGGTGCCTTCAACGAGATTGATTCGGCTTTTAAAGACCGTTGGCTCGTGGTTATCAGCCCGGTATGCAGATTGCCACCAAGATCGTGATATTTAAACTCCAGCGGTACGCCCCCTTTTTTTGCCAGACCATAGAATTTGCAGAGCACTGAAAGGGCTTTGTCCGGCAATTTTAAATTGCTAGAAACGCAATAGCGAGCGCTTTTGATGAACTTTGAATCGGCGAATTGTAATTGCCAGTCCTTGAGCTGCTTCTCGGTAAAATTGTTGGAAGTCGTATAGACCTGGGACGGCAGGTTAGCCACTTCTTTGACTTCGGATTTGACCAGGGGCAAGTTGTCCCATCGGCATCCGGTCTCCTCAAAAGCTGCTTTTGGTATGTAGCCGCTGAAAGAGGATAGCGGAACCTGGCATTTTAGCCTGGAGTTGTCGTGGTAAGTGGTTACTATCCAATCCGGGGCAGCAGCCACGGTAACCAGACCGGAAGATTTGTTAACTATCTTGATGCCGTTATTGGTGGCATAAATATCTTGATCGCCGATGATGCCGCTTGTCTGGTATATGTAGAGTCCTTGCTTAGTCTCTTGTTTGCTATCAGTGGCGCCGGCTGGAAAACAACTGAAAGAACAGATACTGATTGAGAAAAATAAGGCAGTAAGAAGTGGTATCTCTTTTGAGATCATTTGAAACGGTCTCCTGAAGTGACTTTACTAACCAGTGTTTTTATCTGCTTTTCGGTTTCCGCTCGCGTGCCGGAGTTGTCTATGACATGCTCTGCGCGCCGGTTTTTTTCTTCCTGGGGCATCTGTGCCTGCAATCGTTTCTGAATCTCCTCCAGGGTCATACTATCTCTTTTGGCCAGACGAGAAACTAGTATTTCTTCTTTTGTGTAGATCGTCCAGATTTCATCATATTCGCTTTCCAGTTTCGCTTCAAAAAGAAGTGGTACTAAGACAGCCACCACTGGGGCACCCTTCTTTTCTGCAATCTGTTTTCGACAGGCGAGAATGGTGGCCGGATGTACAATTTCTTCTAAGTCCTTTTTAGCCCTGGGATCATCGAATACTATTTGACCCAGCGCTTTCCTGTCGACCACCAACGAACCGGTTTCATTATTTTTCAGAACAGATTCACCGAATCTGTCTCTAATAGTGGCAACTACCGCGCTATCCTTATCTAATAAATCATGGACGATGTGATCGGTGTCGATAACCGGGATAGATAAACTCTGCAAAATTTTCCCCACAGTAGACTTTCCTGATCCGATTGTTCCGGTTATTCCAAGAATATAAGGGTTTCGCTTTTCTTGCTGGGAAGCCATTCTTAGAGAACGTCCTTCATCTCGAGGGTACTTTTAATTCTGGTCAGGTAGAGATTTAAAAGATTGGTAGCACTTCTGGTCGCATAGGGCAGAATTTTGGCTCTGACAATCGAAAAGCCTGGATTTGTAGGATCATCTTTTACAGCTATGACAGCGTTTCTACTCTTCTCAGCATCACTGAATTCGAGCAGTAATTGTCTGGCATTTTCTGCTGTACTTTTCAGTTTTAATCCCATAATCGCCGCATTACCGGCAATTGTATGCCAGGCTGTTTTGGAGTCTGCCTTGAGCGCAAGCTGTATGAGGTTTTTGTCTGGTTTGTCCATGTTGGCGAATAGTCCATGGGCGGTGAGACGCCAGGAAAGGGCCGGTTTGAACCCGGAGGTGTCTCCCAGGGGACTGACCAGACCTATCGCCTGGGAAGGGGGCGGTGGAGTCTGAGGTATGTGAGGTAGGACATTTCCAGCAGTGCCAGGGGGTAAAGTGAAAGAGACAATCTCTTTCTCTGTCTCCGCATTGGTGCCGGGATTTTGTACAACTGCAGGTATTTTGTTTATGGCAGGTGCGGGGGCATAGATTCTGGGAGCTGGACTCGGACCTGGCTCTGGACTTGGGGCTGGTGAGTAGATCGATCTGTTAGTCGGCTTTTGCTTCTGGGGGGCATACTCGTCGTCGAGTTCCGCAGTAGCCAGAGCAGCCTGGCTTGAAAAGAGAGCCACCAGGGCAACAGCCAATAATTTTTTTGATTGGGTCATTGCGGCGCCGAGCTAGAGATCTTCAGATCTTGAACCGGATTGTCCGGGAGTCAGGGTTTTTACTATCAGAACTCAATCTTACAGGGAAAGCCAGATGAAATCTCTTCATTAAAGCTCATAACGACCCCCTTGATAACATTTACAAACCGTTTAGAATAGGGGTATGAGGGTGATTTCATTGAAGTTATTTGATAAAAACCTGAAATTCCTTGCCGGCGGTATAATATCGGCTTTTTTCCTGCAGGGTGCTGCTTTTGCCCATGGTCCCGAGATCGAATCCGGACTTCAGCATATGAAGGCTGGAAATTATGGTCTGGCGGCACGTTTGTTTCACAAAGCGGCACGAAAGAATCCAAATGACGCCATCGCCAGATATCACCTGGCAAACAGCTTTGTTTATCTGAAGCGGCACGAAGACGCCATGACCGAGTACAGAAGAAGTTATATGCTCGATCCTTACAGCGTTGTCTCGGGCTATTGTAGAAAAGCCCTCCTTGCTTACCAAAGTGCTCTTCCTGTTCCTGCTGTGACCAAAGCGAAAGGCAAAGCCTCAATTGCGGCAGCTAAGACAACCCAGGCGCCTCCAGTTAATGTTAGATCCGACAGAGAAAATGACGCTGTTGCCATGATTCGCAGGCAGGCGGCGATTGAAAAAGGGCGGCACCACGATTATGCATCCAGTCTCTCCGAAAATGCGATTAAAGCAGGCGATGTAAGAATCAAAAGAATAAGGGACGCTGCTGAAGAAGAGATAGATTTACTTTATCGATACGGACCTATGTTGCCTGCCGGTAGCATCATGAAGAGGGTCGGACGACCCTACAACACTCTCACGCCCTATGAACAGAAGATGGTGGATAACCAGGTTGCTCAAATAAGAAGGAAAGCTGATCAGGACATCAAAGATGAACAATCTTCAGCAGAGGAGCATTCTTCCAAAATAAAGCGCTGGTCTGAGGAGAGAAAAGAATCTCTCGATAGCGTGGCGGACAATCTAGAAAGCCAGCTAACAGCAAAATCCAGTCCCAGTGGGATTAAGCTTGCTCCTGAAGGCACCGGCCTTTATGTTCGCAATTATCAACTAACCAAGAAAAAAAGAAATATACCCGATGCCCGTTATAGCATGGCGCGGTTCGTCGATCGGCTGGATCAGGACCCTGATCTGGTGGAGATGGAAGATTTAGGTGAAATGGAAAGCAAACCGAAGGTAAGAGAAGAAGAGGTACGCGGAAAGGTAGTGAATATCTTCACCCGTGGCAGCTAAACATACCGGCTGTGGTTCCATATATGGTGCGCCAAGCTTCTCTATTTAATCTTCTTCTTTTAAAAAGAGATTGACAGTTGAACCTGCAATTTCTTATCATTTAATTAGTCTCGGTCTTGGACAAAATCTATATTTAAGAAAGTTTTGTCCTCAAGTTTCGAGTATTAGGGGTTCCGGCTCGAGACACAGAAGTAAACCTACCTCTGAGTAGGAAACGGAAAAAGTGTTAAGGAGGTTCCCCACCCTGGTATTATCCGGGTCAAAACTCGCTTATCAGTCCTTGGCTGAGACAATTTTTTTAACTACAATCAGTTCTCTCTTGTTTTTGAAAGTGGTCAAAACATTTGTGAACGAATTCAATCTAACCTCACTAGAAGAAACCGAGCGTTTCGGAGAATTGCTTGCCGGTCTTATGACCGGTGGGATTTTGATTACCCTCTCGGGTAACTTGGGCGCGGGCAAAACCACCCTGGTTAAATCCATAGGTAAGGGCCTGGGAGTGGAAGAAGTAATATCGAGCCCGACGTTTACCACCATGAATGAGTACCATTCCGGTGAACTGCCGCTTTATCACATCGATCTCTATAGGGTCTCTGAAAATATAGATAAAAGTAAAATCGCAGGGATGCAATTTTTTGCTCTGGAGTTTGAAGAAATTCTTGAAGATGATTCGGTGGTAGTGGTGGAGTGGCCCGAGTATTTCCTGGTGGAAGGGGAGTACTACCTCAAAGACTTCGATAGGTTGGAAATTCGATTGGACCCGGACGAATCGGACCCGGAACATTCCAGGGTTATCAAGTTGAAGGCCCACGGAGAATATGCCGATAAGCTTGTAAATAAAATTCTTGACGAGCCTGGAATTAGGCAATAATCTTGCTTGACTGAAACCAATTAGGATATGCAGTGGTAATTTTTAATGCATATATAGGTAGAAAGTATTTATATAATCTACTACCTTAATATGCAATCGAAGAGAAAAATTTGGGAACAGATTTTCTTTGCGTGTTATACTCATCCGTCGCCACAACATCTTGACAGCACATGACTAAAAACAACAAAGACAAAACAACAGAAAAAGAAAAGGTAATGACAAAATCACTTGTAATCGTTGAGTCCCCAAAGAAAGCTCGGACTATCAGCAAGATTCTTGGCCGAGATTTCCAGGTGAAAGCATCCGTGGGTCATGTCAGAGACCTTCCTCGGAACAGATTGGGTGTGAATGTAAGGAAGAACTTCGAACCCCAGTATGAAGTCTTAAAGGATAAAGAGCCGATAGTTCAGGAGCTCAAAGAAGCCGCGGACATAGCGGAAAAAGTCTTCCTCGCGCCTGACCCTGACCGCGAAGGAGAAGCTATAGCCTGGCACCTGTCCGAGTTGCTTGATCTTCCTAAGAAAAAGCTGCACCGGATTGAGTTTAACGAAATCACTAAAGACGCTGTCATGGAAGCGATTAAGAAGCCACGCAAGATTGATCGTCGTCTGGTTGACGCCCAGCAAGCCCGCCGGGTTCTGGATAGGTTGGTGGGATACAAGATAAGTCCTCTGCTATGGAGAAAGGTAAACGGACGTTCAGCAGGACGAGTTCAGTCCGTGGCAGTTCGCTTGATCTGTGAGAGAGAAGAAGAGATAGAAAAGTTCGATCCTAAAGAGTACTGGTCCATCAAAGGTGAGTTCTCTAAAGCCAAGTCGAAGAAAGCTTTTATCGCTCCTCTGGTTAAGTGGAAAGGCAAAAGAGTAATCGCCGCGTCAGACAAGACCACAGCCCAGACTGTAATTGTCGATAACAAGAAGACAGCCGATGAAATCGTAAAATCCGTAAAAGATGCCGATTTCACCGTCTCCTCCCTCACCCAAAAGTCGAGTGAAAGAAAGCCCCAGGCTCCTTTCATCACCTCTACTCTGCAAAGAGAAGCGGCAAACGTTCTCGGCTACCCGGTCAAAAAGACCATGACCATGGCTCAACAACTCTACGAAGGTGTTGAACTTGGAGAAGAAGGTCCTGTCGGTCTTATCACCTACATGCGTACCGACTCAACCAGGGTTGCCGCCTCTGCCCAGGAAGAAGCTCTGGCTTATATCGAGCAAAAGTACGGCAAAGAGTATGTTCCGGAAAAACCGAGGGTCTATTCACGTAAAGGCAAATCTGTTCAGGATGCCCACGAAGCTATCAGACCCAGTTATCCGGATAAGTCCCCTGAAAAACTGAAGCCTTATCTCTCCAGCGATCAGTACAAAGTCTATAAGCTAATCTGGGAGCGCTTCATGGCGAGCCAGATGGCATCGGCCAAACTGCTGACCAAGACAGTTGAAGTCAGTGCCGGTGAAGCAGTATTCAGAGCTGCAGCCACCGAGAAAACTTTTGCTGGTTTCACCATCGTCTACGACAGGCTTAAAAATGCCGATGATGAGGATGAAGAACAGGCACCGGTAAACCTGCCTGAGCTGAAGAAAGGCGACGAGATCAAATTGAAAGATATTGATCCCAGCCAACACTTCACCCAGCCACCACCCCGTTACAATGAAGCTTCGCTGGTTAAGACCCTGGAGGAGCTTGGAATCGGTAGACCATCCACTTATTCGGCCACGGTCTCTACGGTTATTGATCGTAAGTATGTGGAGCGCAATAAGCGGGTTCTTTTCCCGACCAAGCTCGGAAAAGCTGTTAACGGCTTACTTGTAGAGCACTTCGGCAATGTTGTCGATGTGAGCTTCACGGCCGACATGGAATCGAAACTCGACCAGATTGAAGAAGACAAGGTCGAATGGCATGGCATGCTGAAGGATTTCTACAAGCCTTTCGGTGAGACTCTTAAAAAAGCCGAAGAGAATATGAACAAGGTTGTGATTCTCTCGGATCATAACTGCCCTAACTGCGGTCAGCAGATGGCTATCCGTTCCTCTCGATTCGGTCAGTTTCTTGGTTGTGTCGGATATCCGGAATGCAAAACCAAGATTGCTCTCACAAAAGATGGAGAGCCGGTACCGGAGGACAGACCGTCGGAAGAGATCTGTACCACCTGCGGCTCATCGATGATCATTCGCTATGGTCGTTATGGTGACTATCTTGCCTGCAGCGCGGAAGCTTGTAAGGAACAGAGACCGATTCTCAAGTTCACCGGCGTGGATTGTCCTCGTTCCGATTGTGACGGAAAGATTGTGGAGAAGAAGTCCCGTCGTGGAAAAATCTTCTTCGGTTGCAGTAACTATTCCAAAAATCAGTGCACTTCGGCTTATTGGTATCCGCCGGTATTGTCAGGCGGTCCCAAGGGCAAAAACACCTGTCCCAAGTGCAACAAGCTACTGATTTATAAAACCTTGAAGCGTGGCGACAAGATCCAGTGCTCCGACAAAGAGTGCGATTTCGTTGAACTTGCCACCGGTAAGGAAGAATATGCCGGCAAGGGAGCTCAAGCAGGCAAGGAAGTACAAGCCTGAGATAGCACTTCTCATGGCAGAATATTACGTTTAGCTGAACGCATAGAATATGCGGTATTCAGTTGTGCTTCAATGAATTCTAGGACCTTACGGTCCTCGGAGTCACTGTTCTTTTTTCTTGGATAGCGCATTACAACAGGAATTTACTGTGTTGGTGGTGATAGAATGTTATCCATTAAATGGCCCAAAGGGGGATAATATCCGCGATGTTTGAAAGGTTCACAGAAAAGGCGATCAAAGTAATAATGCTCGCGCAAGAAGAGGCGCGAAGACTTGGTCACAATTTCGTGGGAACAGAGCAGATTTTGCTTGGATTAATCGGTGAAGGAACCGGTATTGCTGCCAAGACTCTCAAATCCATGGGAGTTAATCTTAAAGATGCTCGTGTTGAAGTAGAAAAAATCATTGGACGTGGTTCCGGCTTTGTCGCCGTGGAGATACCTTTTACTCCTCGCGCCAAAAGAGTGCTGGAGCTATCCTGGGACGAAGCCAGGCAGTTGGGCCATAATTACATCGGAACTGAGCATCTCCTGCTCGGATTGATAAGAGAAGGGGAAGGGGTCGCCGCCCGAGTTCTTGAGAATCTCGGAGTGGACCTGACCAAGGTGCGCAGTCATGTGATCAGGCTCCTGGGAGAAAGTGGTGCATCCACCACCGGATCGACCACGGCCACCAGCACTGGTCGATCTAAAACACCGACTCTTGATGAGTTTGGTGTAGATCTCACCCAATCTGCTCACGAAAACAGGCTTGATCCTGTTGTCGGAAGAGAAAAAGAGATTGAAAGAGTTATTCAGATACTTGGTAGAAGAACCAAGAACAATCCGGTTCTCATCGGTGAGCCCGGCGTAGG
>MDTD01131428.1_pt1 | contig 17537 bp, 14 predicted proteins | sample 811221 | NCBI WGS metagenome assembly MDTD01 (sample SAMN05326646, study PRJNA326480) | marine metagenome | isolation source: seawater | place: Pacific Ocean: South West | collected 2011 | reverse complement strand
CTCGACCGCGCGAGATCACACCGCACCGGCGACGTCGCGAATCACCGCGCGCGCGTCGCCGTCGCCGTCGCCGTCGCCGTCGACACCGCACGCGTCGCGTCCCTCTCCACGCGCGTCACTCGCGCGCGCACGCACTCGCGCGCGCGCTCCACCGCGACTCGCTCCACCGCGACTCTCGCCCTTTGTCGTCGTCGTCGACGCGCCACCGACGACGGACGCCCGACGGCCGCGCGCGCGCGCGTCGTTTCCAACGAGAGATACTCCGTGTACACAACACACTACGTCTGTATACCCCATATTCAAAGACCCGTTTCCAAGATCCACCGACCGTGATGCCGCATCCGCATCCCACGCGCGCGCCACGCGCCCCGGGTCCCGGAGACGACGCGACGGGGAAAACTCGCCACGCGTGCGTTTTCGCGCAAGGGGCGAATATTCGAACGTTCGAAAGTCCACCGTTTGGATAATACACGGCGTATATCTCAGTACAATACGACGATAGACCCCCGATCCCACGTCGCCGATCACGCGACGTTTCGAGGCAATCGCAATCGTCGATTCGATGCCCGGCCCTGGCGCGCGCGCGCGCGTGTCGATGCTGGACGGGTGATCGACGGGTCGTGACTCGTCGGTACCCCCCTCCCATCGCCCGCCGGATTTTCCCGCGCAAACCGCGCGGTCGTCTCCGCCGACGACTTTTCCCGCGCGGATGTGTCGTCACCGCGGCGCGGCACTCGTCGACGTGACGTCGGACGCGCTTCGTCGAACGCGCGACGCTCGCGCGATTGATTTTTCCGCATCGTCCGATGTATTCCACGGCGTCCCGCGCGTCTCGGCGTCGTCCGAACGCGAGACGCGGCGACGACGACGACGTCGACATCGCGCGCCTCGCGCGCGCGTCGTCGCCGTCGGAGATGATGGGGAAAACGCTCGTGGAGACGCACCGCGCGACGCGACGCGCGAGGCGCGCGAGCGCGGAGAAGGAGGGCGCGGTGACGAGAATGAAATTGTCTTCTCGTCGAGACGGTCGCGCGCGCCGCGTCACCGCGCGAGCGGGCGTGAAAGACGTCGACATCGGCGTCTCGGCGACCGAGACGACGCCTCGCGATGGACGACGACGACGGGTGATGAATGATGGTCAACGACGGGCGCGGGTGACGCGCGCGATGGAGGAGGACGCGCGGAAGGGGGCGGATTCGACGGGTGAAAATGTTTCCGCGCCGCGCGTCGCGCGCGAGGGCGCGCGCGCGCGCGAGGGGGGCGGTACGCGCGCGCGCGAGGGGCGTCGGCACCCGATGAAGAATCGCCCGCGTGGGCGCGCGTGGGCGGGAAAACGAGGCACTGATCGGGAAATCGACGGGACGTCGGCGTACGAGGACGATTCCGAGGGTGATGAACCCGCGGTGGCGTGGTGGATGATGATCGACGGTGATGAGACGATGACGATGGATGATGATGCGTCGGAGACGGTGATGGTGACCGGGGAGAGAGGAACGACGACGACGACAGAGGACGTCGGCGGCGCGTCGGCGGCGCGCGAGGCGGAGGACGAGCCGACGCCGCCGGCGACGGATGAGGCGTGGGATGTGATCAATTCGTTTCCGATCGTGCGTGGGGATATGGTGATGTGTGCGGGTGATGGTGAACAGTCGTACGGTGTCAACGCGCCGTTCATTCCTCCGGAGTTTATCGAGCGACCGATCGCGGCGGAGGCGGAGGGGAGCGATAACGAGGCGGAGGAGGACGAGGAGGAGGACGCGCGACGATTCAGTCAGGCGATTCGTGAATCGAGTCTGTTGTGCGAAGACGACGACGTGTTCGATGACGATATCGGGGCGCACGCGGACTTTATCAGCGAACCGGTCGCGTTCGCGGCTCGACGCGAGGCGAGGGAGCTCGCGGCGGCGGCGCGAGTGCCCGGAATCGATTTCATGGTGAAGAGCGGCGCGCTCCTCTGCGACGACGATTACGACGCCAAGGATGGAAATCTGGAGTGCAGCGCCATGACGAACGTGTCAGATTACGCGTCTGAAGAGGAACACTTCGCGACCGCCGCCGATGGACGCGTGTTCCGCGTCTCTCAAGCGCTCGTCGCGCCGTCGGCGTCCAAGCTCGCCAAGGGACACGGCAAGCACCGTCTCGAGGACAGCGCCAACCGCGGAGGCAACGATAGCGAAGATTCCGACGCCGATCTCGTCGTGCAAAGCGCGCGTAAGGCTGTTCCTGGAAAGAAGACTTTAGCCACGAAGCGTAAGCGTCGTCCGGACGCGCCGATTCGTCGCGTCAAGGCGGCGAAAAAGGAAAAGGGATCGAGCGTGCGAGCGACGGACATTTATGTCATGTCGAACGGCAAGAGACAGCGCCGCGGCTGCTTGCACTGCGGTACGGTGAAGACGCCGCAATGGCGCATGGGTCCGGAAGGTAAAAAGACCTTGTGCAACGCCTGCGGAGTCCGTTTCATGAAGGGGATCCTCTAAAGACGAGGACGCGTCTGTTCTGTTTTGTTCTTGGTATCGACGAAATCTGTTTTGTTCTTGTTATCGACGAAAGGAAAATATCGTTCCTTCTGGTTTTGAATACAATCTATAGCAAATATCCACATCACAACCCACGCTCCACCATGTACCGCTCGATCGTGTCCACTATGACTTGCGTCTGCGATTCAATCTCCACGTTCACTGTGTCGCCCACCGTCTTGTCGCCGAGCACCGTCACGCGAAGCGTCTCCGGAATCAACCACACGTTGAACCGCCCCGTGTTCTTATCCACCTCGCCGACGGTGAGACTGCACCCATCGATGGAGATGAACCCTTTCGGCAACACGTATTTAATCAACGTTGTATCGCTCACCTCAAAAACCACCTTTCTGTTGTGCTCGCTGTCCACCACCTCGACGACATCCGCCGTGCAGTGCACGTGTCCGCTCACCGTGTGCCCACCGATTTCATCCCCCACGCGCGCGCTCCGCTCGTAATTCACCTCACTCCCGACCTCGAGCTTCCCTAAATTCGTCGCTCGGAGCGTCTCGACGATCAAATCAAAGCTCGCGCTCTCGCCGTCGTCCCCGAGCTCGACGACGGTGAGACACGTCCCGTTCACCGCCACCGACGCGCCGATGAGTATCCCATCCAACGTCTTCGCCGGAAACCCGAGCGTCAATCGCGCGAACTCATCGTTCAAATTCTCAAACGACCGCACGCGCGCCTTGCCCTGGACCAATCCCGTGAAGAGCGCGCGCGCGACGCCCGCGCGACGAGACCGCCGTCGCCCGCCGTCACCCCTCGGTCGCCCCACCGTCGTCGTCCCGCGCCGCGTCACGCGCGCACCGGTCGCGAACGCCGAACGGCTCGCTCGCGCGGCCTCTACACCGCGCGTCGTCCGCGTCGCACCGCTCGTCGTCGTCGACATCGCTCGCCCCCGGCGCGCACTGCCGTCGACGTCGTCCCGTCCATCGTTCGTCATACCGATATACGAACGAAAGAACCGAAAAATCTAACCCCAAACACACTCCAAAAGTCCGAAAACCCATATAAAACACACCACCACACCAACACAAATAATACCGTTCAAGCCTCTTTCAATAAAACACAAACACTCGTACACGAACACTTCTCAACCCCATCCACATGTCCCGCCCTCGGTCACGTCCCCGATCGCATCATCGCGCGCGCCGCCGTCGTCGTCGCGCCCTACAAAGTCGCGTTTTATACGCACGACCCGCACCTTTCGAACGCTCACCGCAACGCACCAAGGTACGACGACGCGCTTCGCGTCCCGTCTCGCGCGTCCCGTCGCGGTCGCCTCGCGTCGCGTCGCGTCGATTCGGATCCGGATTCGGACGCATGGCGGCGCATCCGCGCGCGGGCCCATCGCGCGCGGATCGCGGATGGGCGCGCGCGCTCGGGGCGACGACGACGACGGCGACGACGCGCGAGGCGATCGTGGACGCGACGCGGTGATGTGAAAAATTCGCGCGCGCGAACGGTGACGCGCGAGCGCGGTGGGACGGCTCGCGCGCGACGCGAGAGGGACCGACGAGGACGCGCGGAGAAGGGCAAGATGAGGACGGGCGATTGACTCCCGATCGTCGATCGATCTCGATCGGGAACCGCGGTGGTGGTGATCGTGCGCGCGGGGGTCGAGCGCGCGTGGGGGACGAAGGGAAAGAAAGAAAGGGAGGAATGCGTCGCGCGCGATGGGTGGGCGGTGAGAGACGAACGCGAGACTGACCGAGGCGATTGATTTTCTCGCTCGCGCGTCGGCGTAGACTCTCTTCGGCATGTCTGGAGAAGGAGGATTCGACGACGCGAATTATGATCGCGGTATGGAAGAACTCATGAAGGAAGAGAAGGATGAGAACGGAGAGTTCACCATCACCGAGTGGACGGAAGTCCACGAAACGTTCGACACGATGAACTTGAAGGAGAACTTGTTGCGCGGTATCTACGCGTACGGTTTCGAAAAGCCGTCCGCCATCCAGCAACGCGGTATCGTCCCGTTCTCCAAGGGTTTCGATGTCATTCAGCAAGCGCAATCTGGTACCGGTAAGACGGCTACTTTCTGCGCCGGTATCTTGCAAAGCCTTGATTACAACATCACGGAGTGCCAAGCGCTCGTTTTGGCGCCGACGCGTGAGTTGGCGCAACAAATTGAAAAGGTCATGTGCGCGTTGGGCGACTACCTTCAAGTCAAGTGCCACGCGTGCGTCGGTGGTACCTCCGTCCGAGAAGACACCCGCATCCTTCAAGCCGGTGTCCACGTCATCGTCGGTACTCCGGGTCGTGTTTACGACATGCTTCGCCGCCGCGCGTTGAAGAGCGACTCCATCAAGATTTTCGCTCTTGACGAAGCCGATGAAATGCTTTCTCGTGGTTTCAAGGATCAAATTTACGACATCTTCACGTTGCTCCCGCCGAAGGTGCAAGTCGGTGTTTTCTCCGCTACCCTTCCGCCGGAAGCGCTCGAGATTACCCGAAAGTTCATGACCAAGCCGGTGCGCATTTTGGTCAAGCGTGACGAACTTACCCTCGAAGGTATCAAGCAGTTCTACGTCAACGTCGACAAGGAACAATGGAAGTTGGACACGTTGTGCGACTTGTACGAGACGCTTGCGATTACGCAATCCGTCATCTTCGCCAACACCCGCCGTAAGGTCGACTGGCTCACGGATAACATGCGAGCCCGCGATTTCACCGTCTCCGCCACTCACGGTGACATGGACCAAAACACTCGTGACGTTATTATGCGCGAGTTCCGCTCCGGTTCTTCCCGTGTGTTAATCACCACCGATTTGCTCGCTCGTGGTATCGATGTCCAGCAAGTTTCCTTGGTCATCAACTATGACTTGCCCACTCAGCCTGAAAACTACCTTCACCGTATCGGTCGTTCCGGTCGTTTCGGTCGTAAGGGTGTCTCCATCAACTTTGTCACCGCCGAAGACGAACGTCTCCTCCAAGACATCCAACGTTTCTACCAAACGGTCATCGAGGAGCTTCCCTCCAACGTCGCCGATCTCATCTAAGGTAGAGGTGTTGATCTGCGACGAAAACGGTTTCCGTTTGCGTGCAATCATTTCAAAACCCGTCGCCGGCGCCGAGCGTCGGTGTCTCGCTTTCGCTTTAGAACCATCCCTAGCCCTTGGTTCGCGTTTAAAGATTGAAAGTAATGAGAACATGCACAAAAAAATTAAAAAAACAACTCTCGTCTCAACACTACAACATTTCCAACCAGTTCTAACAAAATTTCTAACAAAAAAGCGTCGTCGGACGACGTTTTACATGAAGTCGTCTTCGGCTTCCTCGACCGACGCGTACTTCTTCGCCATCTCCTTATTACTCTTCATCGAGTCCTCCACCATCATGTGCTTATAATCTCTCGCTTCTCTGTCCGCCTCTCGCGCGCGTTCCTCCTCCAATCGTTCTCGTTCGGCGACGCGATACGCCTCCTTCTTTGCCCTGCGAACGCCCTCGTCGTACGCCTCCCTCTCCGCCTGTAAATCCGGAAACCGCTCAACTTTCGTCTTATTCAACCGATTCACGATGTCATTGATTCTCGTCTTCACTTTCGTCCTCCGCACGGCTTCCGCCTTCTCGTTCTTAAACGCCACCTGTCCGACGTCCATGTCGCCGCGTTTGCGCAAGTTTTCCCACGGCGTGTACACCACGTACAGGTCATTCTGTTTATTCCCCGCGATGCTGTTCGCCTTGACGAGCTGCGCGCAATCCTCCAACTCCTCGGGCGTGATATCATCCATCGTCTGTCCCGGAGACATTCGCAGGTACACGTGCGCGCTCGAGAGTTTATCGACGTGAAACCACACGTCGTGGGGCAATCCCCACTGAATGAGGTGTTCATTCTCGTGCTTATCCGCGCCGACGTACACGACGTGACCCGTCGTCTCGGCGCCTCGAGGGGTGTAATACAACACCATCTCACTCGTCGCGCGGGGCGCGACCGAGAGGATGAAAAAACGCTCGAGACTGACGCCCGGGTCGTCACGACAGTCACACGACACATCCGCATTTCGCGGCGTCTCGTCCACCGCATGCGCGCCGTCACCGTCGTCTCGTCCGTCCGCGCGCCCGCGCGGGCGTCCGTGAAGCCATTCTCGCGTTCTCGCCTCCGCACTCGTCGTTTCCTTTCGTCGTCTCGCGCGAGCGTCGTCGTCTCGGCCGTGGATGCGCAGTCGTTATCCGATGGCATCGGTCTGGACTCGGCCGTCGAGGCCGGTTGCATCGTCTTCGCCGCGCGATTCGGGGCGCTGGGATTGGGCAAGGCGAAACAGGGGTCGGATATCGAGCGCGCGCTGGAGATGTGCGAGACGCGAGGGATCGATGTGCGCGATCTGTATTACGACGAGGACCAGGGCGAGCAGCGGTGGTATCTCGTCGGGAACTGGTCGGTGCCGAAGAAGGGGGATCCGAGGTACGGAGACGGACGCATGTCGCAAGAGTTGAAGAGTCGAGTGCGGTATCACGATGGGAAGAAGGCGGCGGACGAGGCTGGGGTAAATTACGCGGACATCGAGGAGCTCACGGCGTTGTATCCGACGACGCCGAAACGCGCGGTGGAGTTGCGACGACGATTGAAAGATGCCGGGAAGGAGATCGAGTGGGACATTTGATTGATATTTTGAAGTGAAGATTGCAATATTAGTCATTTTAATTGTCACGTCAGACTAGAGTGTGTGATTCGATCGAACGCGTCGCGCGACGGCGTCTCGTTGCGAATCTTCGCGGCGACGCAGAGCGACTCATCGTCCCGACTACTTGGCGAGACGCACGCGAACGGGTGCGCCGGTGGTCGGGGTAACGGTGAACCCGACGGAAGGCGAGCGCGCGTCTGCGTCGTCGCTCGGGGTGAAGACGAAGGATTCTATGAGATGAGCGAGGGCGACGCGCATGGTCACCTGCGCGAGCTGCTGACCGACGCACGAGCGCGGGCCGTAGGCGAAGGGCATGTACCCGACGCCCTTGTGTCTCAGCGCACCGTCCGGACGCGGGGACGCGCGGTCGGACGTCACGCGAGACAACGGTGAACCCTGGGCTTCGTCTTCGTCTTCCGTGAAACTACTGGCGGAACCCGCGCGTACGTGGCGCGCCGCGTGGCCGAGCCAACGCGACAGATCAAACTCCTCGGGACTATCCCAGACTTCTTCGTCTCGATGCACAGAGCTGAGCCACACGCCGACGGCGCACCCCTTGGGAATGATGTCGTCTTTGCTCTTGACGTCCGACGTGAGTTTGCGAACGACCAAAGGCGCGGCGGGGTGAAGTCGGAGGGTTTCTCGAAGGACAGCTTCGAGCAGAGGCGCAAAGGCGGACGTCGCCCACGCTGGCGTCGGTGTTTCCTCGGCGTCAACGTCTTTCCATCGTTTATTCCCCGTCCACGAGAGACCCAACGCATCAGCCATCGTTCGATCGTTGAACGACGACCTGAGCTCTTCCTGAATCTCTACTTTATCCACGAGTTGGAGGAGACACCATGAGAGCGTCGCGCTCTGCGTGTCGTGACCGGCGAACAAAAGCGTCGTCACTTCGTCGAGCATTCCCCTCGGAAATCTCTTGAACCGCACAAACACGGGACCATCTTTAAAATGCGATTTCCCCGATCGTATGACTCCGAGTGGTGAATCCTCTTTCGCCGCCCGCAGAGCCAAACTCGATACTTTGCGAGTAACCTTAATCTTGATCCACTCCGAGAAACCGACTGGCGTGAGCCTATACAAGACGTCACTAAACATCCAAATACTGCGCGCCCGCGCCGGAATGGACTGTCGTAAAAACGTCGATGCCTTTAAATACGAGTTCTCGACCCTCGCTGGATCCTGCCCAAACTTTTTGCACGCCTCGTCGAGAGACACGCCCGTGAGGTAACCAAAGGTGACTCGCAGCGCTAAACGCTGCAACACGGGCAACATTTGCATCTCAAGGACGTTTCCGCGACGGTGCAAACTCTGTAATAATTTACCCTTGATATCACGCACCATTCGAGCGCTCTCTTCAACCGCTCGATCTCGCAAAGGCGTCAAACCGACGACGTTGAAAGCCTTTAACACGTCGCTTCGCTTGTCTTCCCAGTCTTTTCCCTCCGCCGTGAATATCCCCTTCCCCGAAAACGCCTCGAACGCGTGGTACAGCGGTGCCTTCACCGACGTCTCCCTGAGCACGTCCCTCGCCAGTTTCGCCTCGCCCACGTGTACGAACGGACACGTGCCCACCACGGCGCCGAACGCGCGCCGCGAGCGCGCGCGAGAGAATCGCGCCTCCACTCGCCGCAACAGCGATCCCTGACTCTTTTGATACAGACGCCAGAGCACCTTTGGACGCCAACGCATCGTCTCCACCCCCGCGTTCGCCACGACGGCCCGCGCGCGCGCGCGAGCGACGAGAAACCAGCCGCCGGCGCACAGCGCGAACGCGATGAGCGCGCGCGCGACGTCGACGAGCGAGACGCGCTCTCGCGCCGCGACGACGTGCGCGACGAGCGCACGGACGAGCGCGGACGCGTCCATCGCCATCGTCCTCGCTCGAACGCGCGTGCCCGACGACGCGCGCGTCACGCGTCGCGTCCGACAGTGCGGGGGATCGCGTCGCGACGACGTCGGTGGCGCGCGCCGAGCGAGGGTTGGACAAAGGGAGAGGCGACGACGGTCGGTCGAGGAATCGAATGTCGGTTGTTACAAGTGTTTCGATGGCGTGACGCGCGGTGAAACGACGGTGCTGAAAGAATTCTTCGTGAGCGGCTGCGCGGCGTATTATCGTGTCGGCGCGGCGTATTACGAGTTTTGGACGAGCGCCTCCTTGATTATCTTCTCGGAGCGTTCGCAGAGCACGTCCGCGTCGGTGGATTGAATGCGCGGGTGAACGATCACCTTTATACTGTTGTTGTGGAGTTCGTACTCCTTACCGCTGGCCATCGCCTCGTGAGCGCCGACGATGGTGACGGGCACGACGGGGACGTTTTCCTTGGCGGCGACGCTAAACGCGCCCTTTTTGAATGGCGCCATCTTTCCGGTCACGCTTCGCATGCCCTCCGGGAAAAACAACACCGAACCACCGTCACCGAGCATGTCACGGCACTTTTTGAGCGTCTCCATCTGCGAGCGACGCTCCATGCGCTTCAGCGGCACGTGTCCCGTGAGAAACATCGACCAACCGATGACGGGAATCAAAAAATTGCTCGTCTTTGAGATAAACTTGAACGGTCGTCGAAGGTGGAACATGGAATAAATGTCCATGAACGACGCGTGATTCGCGACGTACACGGCCGCCTCGTCCGCCGGCGGCACGTTTTCTCGGCCCTCCACTTCAATCTTCATGAACAAGGCGCACGACACCGTCGCCCACACGTCGTTGCAAAAGCTCAGCGCGCTTCGACGGGTGCGATCGAACGCCCAGCAAAACGGAAACAAAATCGTCATCACGATCAACAGCGGAACGGCCAAGAAAAACGACGTGAGGAAGAAGGTGATCGCTCGCAGTCTCGCCCCGAGGTTGAACGCGCCCTCGTTCTCTCGCGCCACGTCCCCCGCCGCCGCCGCCGCGCCGCTCGTCGCCGCCGTCGCCACGCGAGCGCCTCTCGACGACGATATCGACGTCATCCTCACCCCAGACGGTCGCGCGACGGTCGCGCGCGTCGCCGGCGTCGCGCACACCGCCTCGGAGACGACGACGCGGTTCGTGGATAAAATCCCATTCGACGCGCGACGCGTCCGTCTCACGTCTCGCGCGCCGCGCGTCGGCGCCGCCGCGCGCGCGCCGAGGGTCGATGGGATGATTCGCATCGCGTCGCTCGCGTCCGACGCGGTCGTCGCGCGCGCGTGTGTGACGAACGCGTCGGGGACCGAAGACGCGCGCGCGGGGCATTCGTGTCCATCGAGTTTTGACCAATCATGACTCTATCGCGAGTCCCCCACCCGTCGCCGCGTGCCCACAGTCCGAGGCGCGCGATGGCGGACGCCGCGGACGCGAGCGCCGCCGATCGATGGCTCGCCGAGGCGAAATCGCTCGTGAAACAGCACGCGTTTCACATGAAGCGCGCGACGGTGCGTGGGAACGACGCACGAGGGCGAAGACGGGCGCGGATCGAGTAATCGCGCGATTCAACAGTCGTTACGCGCGCCGTGTCGTCTCGAGAGGACGCGCGAGGCGACGAGAGGACGCGCGATCGATGAATGACCCGAGGTCGACGCGTGATGGACGCGTTTGAGCGCGCGAGGCGACGAGAAGACTGACGAGGGCGCGACGGTGGACAGGATGAGGACAACTTGCGCGAGGCGTTGAAAAACGCCAGTCTCATGCTCGGTGAGCTCAGGACGACGACTCTGGCGCCGCGCGGGTATTACGAGCTCTTCATCGCGGCGAGCGATGAGCTGATTCATTTGCGGAGCTTTTTCGGGGATAAGTCGAGACACGGGCGGACGTGCATGGAGCTGTACGAGCTCGTGCAGCACGCTGGGAATATTTTGCCGCGACTGTATCTGTTGGTGACGGTGGGGGTGTCGTACGTGGAGCTGGGAGAGGGCAGCGCGAGAGACGTGCTGATGGATTTAGTGGAGATGACGCGCGGGGTGCAGCAGCCGATGCACGGATTGTTTTTGCGAGCATATTTGAGTCAAATGAGCAAGCCGTTGCTGCCGGATAAAGGATCCAAGTACGAGGGCGAAGGTGGGGACATCGCCGACGCAGTAGAGTTTTTGTTGCAGAATTTCACCGAGATGAATAAGCTTTGGGTTCGGATGCATCACATAGGACCGTCGAACGGGAAGAAGCGTCGAGAGGAGGAGCGTCAGGAGCTTCGCGATTTGGTCGGGAAGAATTTGCTCGCGCTGTCGCAGCTCGACGGGGTTGATTTGAAAATGTATAGCGAAACCGTGTTGCCGCGGATCTTGGAGCAAGTGGTGAATTGTAAGGACGAGCTCGCGCAGCCTTACCTGTTAGATGTATTGATTCAGGTGTTTCCGGACGAATACCACTTAGCGACGTTTCAGGAGGTGTTCTCGACGATGACGATGCTGCGTCCAAACGTTCGCGTCGGATCCATTCTCAACGCGCTTCTCGGACGACTGTTAAGTTACGCCGAGGAAACACCGCAGGCAAAGACGGAGTTTCAAGCCGCGAACGTGTTTCCGAAATCATTCGAGTGCTGCAGAAGTATCATCGAGGCGCACGACGACGTTCCCGCCAAGGAAATCATCGGCATGTACGCGGCGTTGTTGGCCTTTGCGAGAAAGTTGCAACTCACGGACGCGAAGACGTTGGATGAGATTTTCCTCGCCCTCGGCGAATCTCTCAAGGCTAAATTGCCCATCACCGAACAGGAGGTGATGAGGCAGCTCGCGGCGTTGCTCAGTGATCCGTTGGAATCGTGCGAGCTCTCCACCATGTTGGCGGTGAAATCATTCCCGCAAGTCATCGCTTTGCTCGACGCGAGCTCGAAGAAGGAGGTGGCGCTCGGTATCATACAAACCCTATTAAAGAATAGGAGCACGCTGAGCTCCGTGGAAGAGGTTGAGTTGCTGTACAATTTCATCGATTGTGTCGTCATCGGCGACGTCGACGAGGACGGCGCCGACGACAAAGAAAAGAGCGCGCAGCTAGCCAATGAGCAAAACGTCGTCGCCAAGGTTGCGCACTTGATCAAGGCGCCCGAAGACGATTACGAGCACCAACTCGAGATGCTGAACGTCGCGTACGACGCCTTGCTCAGGGGTGGCGCGCGACGAATTCGTTACACGTTTCCGTCGTTGGTGTTCGCCGGCATCGCGTGCGGCAGAGACATCGTTCTCGCCGAGCGAGCCGAAAAGCCCGACGCGCACGCGGATTCCGGCGATGAAAACGGCGTGCCCGCGGACACGACCAAGGAAGATAAGGAGCAGGTGATGATATCGTTCACCATGCCGATGGAGGTGAAATCGCCTTGGTTGAAGAAATCTCTGCACTTTGTCCACAAAACCATCACCGCGCTAACGGAGGTTGCCGGTCGACACGAAAAGGCTCTCAAGCTTTTCCTCGAGGCGGCGCAGCTCGCGGCGGTGGCGAATTTAGAATCCATAGCGTACGAATTCTTCGAGCGCGCGTTCGTGCTCTACGAAGAAAACATTACCGACACGAAAAAGCAAGTCAACTTGCTCTTTGTCATCATCGGCACGTTGCACAAAGTGAACGTCTTCGGCGCTGAGAGTCGAGAGTCGTTAGTGCACAAGACCACGGGATACAGCGCGCGTCTGCTGAAGAAACCAGATCAGTGCGTCGGTGCCTACACGTGCGCGCACTTATTCTGGACGGAGACGGTGAAGGACAGCGATTCCGTCGCCGCGTGCCTGAAGAAGTCGGTAAAAATCGCGAATTCGGTGAGAGACACCTTCGGAGGCAACGTGTCCAACAGAATCGAAGCCCTCGGGCTCTACGTCGGCATTCTCAACAAATACCTGTACTTCTACGACAAATCCATCGAGGGATGCACCGCCGTGGACGTGGACGCGGTGCAAGCGCTCGTGGACATGATCAACGCCGAGCTCGCCGCGGTGACCGACGTTCGAGGCGAGGACGTCGTCTCGCTTCGAGAGGTTGAACAATCCTACGCCAACACCCTCGCACACGTCCGCCAACAGAAACAAAAAGTAGAGGACGGCACGGCCGAGCGTTACGCCGCCGTGACCGTCTGAGTGTTTCCGCGTGTAACGCCCCGCCGCCGTCTCGTCGTCTCTCGCGCGCCAACCGCCGGCGCGCGTCCGCACACACTCGCGCGCCCCGGTCCGCTCGCATGCGTCCGCTCGCGCCCCCTCGCGCGACGCCCCCCGGGGTCTCTCGCGCGACCGACCGCTCTCCCATCGCCCACCGTCGATCGACGCGCGCGCGTCTCCTCCGCCACGCCGCCGACGTCACCGTCACCGTCGACGCCCCGTCCGATTCTCGAGACGTCACGCTCGTCCTCCACCTCCCGACCGACGTCCCGCGCGAAGACATCGATGTCACGGTCTTCACCGATCGAGTGCGCGTGCGCGTCGCGAACGCCGACGAACCAGCGCTCGAGGGAACGCTCCCGAGCGACGTGGACGTGGACGGGTGCTTTTGGGACAAGGAGGCGACCCGGGTGACGCTCACGCTGGAAAAGGCGAATCGACGCGATGCGTGGGATCGGGTGTTGGAACCGCCGCCGGGAAACGATGAGGTGACGACGAGGTGTTTCTTCGACGTGGGGGTGAACGGGAAGGCGAGGGGGCGAATCGTGTTCGGGTTGTTTGGGAAACACGCGCCGAGGACGGTTGAAAATTTTAGAGCGCTGTGCGAGGGGGAGATGGGGGAGAGTCCGAGGAGTGGGAAGCGGTTGACGTACGAGGGATCGTGTTTTCATAGAATCGTCAAGGGGTTCGTGTGTCAGGGTGGGGATTTCACGTCGCAAAACGGTCGCGGCGGGGAGAGCATTTACGGGGAGGAATTCGAGGACGAGGCGTTCGGGATGTCTCACGACGCCGCCGGCGTGTTGTCCATGGCGAATCACGGGCCGAACACGAATGGGTCGCAATTCTTCATCACCACGGGGCCGGCGCCGAGTCTCGACGACGCGCACGTCGTGTTCGGTCGCGTGTTGGAGGGCATGGACGTCGTCGAGGCGATTGACGCGGTTGGTTCGGACACGGGACAACCTCGCGGGCAGGCGTGCATCACGAAGTGCGGAGAACTCAAGTCGTAGTGTATATTTCATCGAGTCGTAGTGTGTCATTCATCGAGTCGTTACTCCTTTAAATCTTTGTATCGTCGTAAAAAGCGCGCCACTCGCACGCCGTCGACGAGCGTCGCGCGTCGTCGTTCTTCGATTCTCGCCGGCGCGACGCGATGCAATTCGTTCCACGAAAACTTCTCGCCTCGCTCGCGATCGACGAGCACGTACTTTGCTAAATCGTCGAAAGACACCACAGTCATGCCCTTGTCCCGTAACATCTCGTCGTCCTCGAACAAAAAGACAAACATGGGCACGGTGAGGAGCGCGTTCGCGCCCTCCACGTCGACGAGTTGCTTCGTCATCAACACCGCGAACGTCACCGCCAAAATCGACAACACCGCCGCCAAGATATCCCTAACCTCCCCTCGCTGCAGCTTCGGATCCAATCCCAGATACGTCACGAACGCGTGCGTCACCACGAACACGTACGCGAACTTCATCGGCGCGCGACTCGCCCACAGTCTCGGCTCGTGCGTCTTCTCAAACGTCGTCACGATTCCTCGAGCGACGCACGCGAACCACACCTCTCGCCGATGCGCGTACTCACACGCGCACCAGGCGATGCACGCGATCATCCCGAGCTCGATCGACGCGTACGCCGCCCCCGCGCCTCGATACAGCGGTATCAGAGAGACCACCGGCCCGCACAGGATGAAGACGAAGATCCCGACGCGCATCCATTTCCCCCATCCCGCCGCCTCCTCGCGCGCGCGCTCCACCCTCTCGCGTCTCGGATTGGCGTCGAAAAAATTCTCCACGGGCGTTTTCATCGCTCGCGGTCGCCCTCGTCGCTCGCGGCGACGCGCGTCGGCGTGTGATGAATCTCTCATTCGTCGATTGGTCTTCTCGGAAGACGCGTCGGCACCTCGAGAATTGATCGAGCGATCTCGCACTCGACGACGCGCGGGGACTCGCGCGAGCGTCGTCGTCGCGAGAGAGATGGACCGAACGAAGACGAAAAATACGTCGCGTCGACGCGGGCGACGCGCGCGCGCGACGCGCGTCGGTACCGTGGTCGTCGGTGCGTTGGCGCTCGTCGGAGGATTGGCGGCGATCGGCGCGCGCGCGAACGATTCGACGACGGTGACGATGGACGACGACGCGATGATGCGCGCGCCGGAACGACTCGGTGAGAACGTGGCGGTGGAGGAGCGCGTCGTGTCGTCGCCGACGGAGGCGTTGGCGATGGCGGAGGGACGCTTGTCGGCGGCGGGCGTCGCGAAACCGCCGGGACCGCCGCGCGGGCACAAGAAACCGTACGGCGATCCCAAGCGAGGGGCGTGCAAACCGAGAGAGATTCGCGTGCAAATACAAGGGATTTCGGGTGATTTCTGTTCACCGTCGTGCTCCGTGGCGTCGCCGTGTCCGGTGGATCCGTACAAGGGCGCGCGCGCGCGCGCGATGTGCGTGTTGAAGACGCCGGGGAGCGAAAAACCGAACCGGTGCGCGCTCGTGTGTAATCCTCACGGCGAGGACGAGCGCGGTGGATGTCCAAAGGGAGCCGATTGTCAATCGGTCGGACAAGTCGGCATCTGCACGTACCCGCAGTGAGCGCGAGACGCTCTTTTTTGTTGTATGAACGAACGAGCGACGCGTCGACGAGTCCTCAGAGGCGCGCCGTCGTTTTCTCAGTCTGTAACAATCATGCAATCGATCAATCTAATGAAATGCGTCTTCGTTCACGCGCTGACGCTCGCGGGTCGCCAACCAACCGTGGGTAATAAATCGTATCGGCATATGCACTCGAGCGCCCATCTCCATGAGACGGCGTTCGCGTCCGTCGAATCGGCGACGTTGTCGACAAGCGTCAAACACTCCACGCCGACGTCACCCTCCTCGTCGTCTTCCAACACCGAGTCCGGCACCGCACCCTCGCCTTCGTCTTCGCTGTCTGGAACCTCGTCCGCGTCTCTCACCGGGCGCGCGCGTGTCGAGCGGCGAGGCGTCTTCGGAAGCGCCGACACCACTGTCGCGCCGGCGAGCGTTAAAATCTTCTCCATCGCCGACACCGATAACGACGCTCCGCACCCTTTCACGCGCATCGTCAACCCATCGAACAGACGCTCGCCATTCGACGCTCGACACTCGCGCGCGCGTCGCGGTCCATCCGTCGGCGCGCGGTGCTTTTCGTTCGAGCTCGTGTCGTCCGTCATCTCGTACGCCTCTTCGTTTCCAAACGCGCCTCGCGCGACGCACTCCTCCAACCAGTCCTTGTGCACGACGTACAGCCCGCGAACGATGGCCTCGACGTACTTGGCCGTTCTGTTCTTCACCGCTCGCTCGCTCGAGCCGGTGTCCATGATCAAGTGCGTGCACTCGTTCGTTAAATCCTTGGCGCCGAGAAACGCGGCGTCGGCGTCGACTGCGGCGATTTTCCGCTCCACCTCGGCGAGTCTCGCATCCTGCGCACCGTTCTGTCGTCTCGCGCTCGAACTGTACGCGATGACGATGGACGGCGTCGCGCGTTCGGGCTGCGTCGCCGCCAACGCCGAGGCGACGACGTCGAGGTCGAGCTTTGAAAACCGTCTGACGAACCACGCCTTTTTGTGCCCCTTGGGCGCAGGCGCGCCGTACACGTCTCTGTACACCCCGCGCAATTGCGTGAGATTCATCGACTCAAACTTGGGCGCGGACGGCGTCGGCGTTCCACCGTCGTCTCGTTGCGAGACTTCCGCCGTCGACGCGCTCAACACACGTCGCTTCAAGTCCTCGAGCTCGGCGTCGACGGCGCGAATTTCTTCAACCAACCGCCAACACTCTCGCATCGTCTCCTCTCTCTTGGCCGCCCGCGCCTCCGCCTCCATCGCGCCGACGTCTGCGTTATCAATCTCCATGTCGTCCCCATCGTCCCCATCGTCGCCGCCGATCGCGCGCATCGTCGCCAACGCCTCTCGCAACTCGACGTCGACACTCTTGAAATTTTCCACGAATCCCTTCAACGTCTGATTCACGTTCAAATCTTTCATCGTCGTCGGCGCGCCGCACTCGGGACACGCACTCAGTTGAAACTTTTTCCCCGTACCGTCCAATTGCGCGCGCACGCACTCGTAACAGTGCGTGTGTTGACACGGAAGCGTCGTCGGGTCGGTGAAGAGATTCGAGCAGAGCGGACAGACGAGCATCGCGCGCAGCGCGTCGAGGGCGTCCGGGTCGCCGTCGCGAGGCATGGTGACGTCACAATCGATGCGCTTCGTCGCGTCGATCGACGCGCGCGCGTTCGACGTCGACGCGCGCGTCGCGAGGTGGGGATGATGGATTGGATGAAGGGACAGCTCGGCGTCGGCGTTTGAAAACGCGCGCGGCGCTCGACT
>MDTD01183808.1_pt1 | contig 17538 bp, 19 predicted proteins | sample 811221 | NCBI WGS metagenome assembly MDTD01 (sample SAMN05326646, study PRJNA326480) | marine metagenome | isolation source: seawater | place: Pacific Ocean: South West | collected 2011 | reverse complement strand
CTTCCATGTCTTAAGACAAAGTACCATCGGCGCTGAAAGGCTTGACTTCCGAGTTCGGAATGGGATCGGGTATTACCCTTTCGCAATAATCACCAGGCAAGAAATAAATATATGATTATTTTTTTTTGTAAAGTTATAAATTAATTATTTTAATACCTTTTTTTCTACTCCACAAAAAAAAGCCTACAGGAATGTGAAAAATGATATTTAACCAGTTATTAAAAATATTCCCAGTTGGAGCTAAGGGCCAAAGTGTAATTAAAATTGCAGCTAACATACATATTTCAAAATTGCTTAAAAAAACTTTTTTTTGAAACCCTAAACTAATATGCTTATAAACATAAAATAAAAAAAAACAAAAAAAAGAAAAAAAATAAATAAATCCAAAAAGGCCTGTCTCTGTCAATAATTGAACATATGAATTGTGTGGATGAGTAGAACACGACGTGTCACTAACTCTATATTTCGGCTCTTTGCATTTTGTTCTAAAATTTTTCACACCAACACCAAAAAAAAAGTTATCCTTAACCATCTTGAGAGCGGATGTAAAATGTTCAGTATGATGTTCTGAAAAAATTATTATTTTCCGTTTTTCTTTTAATTTTTTCTCCAAAATTAATTTCTGAGATTCTGTTATAAGTCCTAAATCATATGATCGTTGTACTGTTTCAAAAGTAAGATTTTTGTAAATCTCCAACTGTTCTTCTAAACCTTCAAAAGTTAAATTAATTTCATCTTTGTTCAGATCATCCTTAGTCATTACAAAATCCAAAAATATTTTAGGAAATTGAATATCTAATTCAGTAAGTGTCAGCTTATACATTCTATCTTTTAAAGAGGGATTTAAATTAAGTGCTAGGATAACAAAAATTATAGAAAGTGCTGCAATAAAAATTCCTATTCTTTTAAAATTAGAAACTAGGGAAAAAATAAAAATAGAGGATAATATAAAATAAAAAAAAGCTGTTCTCTCGCCACTTATAAATATAAGTGCCTCTAAAAACAGGTAAAAAATTGAAAAAAAAATGATTAAGTTTTTTTTAATTGACTGCATATAAATTAAGATAAAAATTCCGGTCAAAATTGGTAACAATCTAGCTACATAACTACCAAGAATTAATTCATCTCCAAAAAAACTACTAACACGGGGCCCTGATGCAAGTTCAAAACCTAATAAATTTTTTTCAAAAAAAAATTGTATTAAACCATCTATAAATAATGCAGTCATTGATATTAATAAGGAGTAAAAAAAATATTTTAGTAGTTTAGGTTCATTTTTTAAAATATAGAATATTGCGAAAGAAAATAATCCAAATCGGATATGAAAAAAAGATATTCTTAGTGAGTCTAAATTTTGATTCTGCAATAAGCTATTCAAAATCAAGTATATCCAAAAAATTAAAAAAACTTTAAATAAATTATTGTTTAGGAAGTTTAATTCTTTTTTTTTAAATAAGGTAATCAAAAAGAATATTACAATAATTGAAACTGCAAGATCACTTAAAAATGGACCTGTAATCAATAACGGGGGTAAAAGTATGAATAATATTGATTGAATATAAAATAAATTATTTTTTTTATTCAAAAGAAGTTTATTAAACATCTTGCTCAAATTTAATTTAACCTACAAATTTAATTAATTACATTGATTAAATGATCAATAAAAGTAATATATCACATAATCTGAAACATTAATATTTAATGATTAAAAATTTTAAAAGGTTTGTAGAATTTTTTTTTTCATTATTTTACTTAGCAATATTTAGGACGTCTGGGCCTATAAGAGAACAATTATACAAACAATTTTTTAATAAATTAAAAATATTCGATACTGGATACAAGCTAATTCGAGTAGGCCCAGAAAGTGATGGCGGATATGTTTTGCCAAATATTCTTGATCAAATTGATTTTTGTTTTTCACCAGGTGTGGGACATACAAGTGAATTTGAAAAACAAATCAGTGCTAGAAATATAAAATGTTTTCTTGCAGATAAAAATGTTGATGCTCCATCAAACAAAAACTTTAGTTTTATCAAAAAAAACCTTAACAGCTATACAGATGAAAATAATATAACTCTAGACTTTTGGGTTAATACCTATGCAAAAGATAACACAAATTTATTACTACAAATGGACATAGAAGGTTCAGAAATTGATGTTATTTTAAATTCATCCTTAGAAACCTTGAAAAAATTTAAAATTTTATTGATTGAATTTCATGATTTTGATTTTCTAAAAACAATGTTTGGAATAAGGATTTTAGATAATGTTTTTAATAAAATCACTAAAAACTTTACAATATGTCATATTCATCCAAATAATTGTTGTGGTTATACAAAATTTGCAAATTACAAAATTCCAAAAGTAATGGAATTTTCTTTTATCAGAAATGATTTGATCTTAAAAAAAGAGACAAAAATAAATAATTTACCACTAGATATAGATAAAAAAAATTATCCTAGTAAAAAAGAAATTTATTTATCAAATATTTTTTTTTAAAATGTTTATAGAAAGAAAAAGTTGTCCAATTTGTAATAATAAAAAATTAAAAATTTTTAAAAATAAGGTCGATAATCAAACAATCATTAAATTTTTAGAAGAATATTATAATAAAAAACTCCCCCAGAGTATTTATGAATATTATGATTATAAAATTTTAGAATGTGAAAAATGCTCTCTTAAATTCCAGAAATTCATCTGTAATGAAGAATTATCTATTTTATTATACGAAGAAATAATAGATAGAAAAGAAAGTTTTAATAAAAAAAAAAATTTATCCTTTAAAAATTTTCAAGAGTATATTCAAGATATGAATTTAATTAGCAAACTATACAAAAAAAAATCTAGGGATATTAAAATTTTAGAGTTTGGTTGTGGTTGGGGTTTTTGGTCAAGATTGGCTCAAAGTTTTAATTATGATGTAGAGGGTATTGAAATTTCAAAAACTAGATTAAATTTTTTAAATGACTGTAAAATTAATACTTTAAGAGAAATTGATCTTAATAAGGAATACGATTTTATTTATTCCAATCAAGTCTTTGAACATCTTAATTTTCCAGAACTAGAATTCTCAAAATTAGTATCCGTGCTTAAAAAAGATTCATTCCTATTAATCAAAGTACCGTCTTCGTTTTTACACCTACAAAAAGAAATTTTAAATAAACATTCCTATAAGAATATTTTATTTCCATTAGAACACATCAATTTGTATAATAAAAAAGTCTTCAAGTTTTTAGCAAAAAAATATAATCTAAAAATAAGTAATCATTATATTCTGAAATTAAACAGTTTATATGGAATAAGTTTATTCGTAAAAAATACCTTCACTAATAGCTTTGTATTATTCAAGAAAAATTGAATACTAATTATTAAGTTTAAGATTTTCTATAAGCTCCTTAATTATTTTTTCCGTATTATATTTTTGTTGCCATTTAGGATAATGTTCTTTAAATTTAGAAGTATTTGAAATGTACCATATATGATCACCAACTCTTGGTTTTTTTAATATTCTTTTTTTTATCTGAATTTTTGCGATTTTTTCAACAATACTTAATGCCTCTAAAATAGAACAATTTGAATTCCTCCCACCGCCAATATTGTAAACTTCACCTTTTCTAGGTTTTTTGTAAAATTCCCAAAAACAATTTATTAAATCATTGCTATGCAAATTGTCTCTAACTTGTTTTCCTTTGTAACCAATTAAAGCATATTTTTTGGTAAATAAAGATTGCTTGACTAAATAAGATAGAAAACCATGCAGCTTTGCACCACTATGATTTGGGCCTGTGATGCAACCTCCCCTAAAACAAACTGTTTTAAGTCCGACATTTTTTCCATATTCTTGAACAATTAAATCTGCGTATGTTTTTGAAACTCCAAAAAAACTGTGGGTACAATTATCTATTGAAAAATTTTCTTTTATCCCTTGATAAAACTTATCTTTTTTACTCAATTCCCATCTTGTTTTTGTTTCTGCAAATCTTAATTTATTTGGATTATCACCATAAACCTTGTTAGTTGACATGAAAATAAAAGGTGCATCTGAACAATATTTTTTTGTCAATTCTAACAAATTTAGAGTTCCCTGAGCATTTACCTTAAAATCAATTTGTGGATTATTCTTACCATAATCATGTGACGGTTGAGCTGCACAATGAATTATAAGAGAAATATTTTTTTTATATCTTTTAAATAATTTTTCTACACCTTCGCTATTACGAATATCTAAAGAAAAATTTTTAAAGTTTTTATGAAATTTTAATAATCTATTTTTTACCCATAATGTTGAACCATCTTGACCAAAAAAAAATTTTCTCAAATTATTATCGATACCTAAAACGTCAAAACCCTTGTTACAAAAAAAACTTACAGCCTCAGAACCGACTAAGCCAGTTGAACCAGTAATAATAACTAATGACATAAGCCTATATTGTTAATTAATAAGTGAACCATAATTCTAATTTATAACTTTAAATTTAATATTTGATTTTTTGTTTCTTCATGAATAATTCTGGCATTTAAATTTAAAAGACTACAAATTTTAGTGTTATCTAATGTTCTTGATTTTATCAAACTTTTAACCTCTTTGATATTAATAGGAAGTTTTTCATTGAAAATTGTGTTTAAAATCTCGTTTATAGAAACACCATACTTTGATCCAATATTGTAAATACCATAATTTTTAGAGTTTATTATCTTATCAAATATATAATTTAGATGATTTAATGTGATAAAATCTTTAACACTACTTAAGCTAATATCGAAATCAATTTCTTTTTTTTTATTCCAATTCTCTTTCAATTGAGAAAAAAAAGAATATTTTGAAAAATCATTACTCGAAAAAACACTTGAAATTCTAAATATTTGAAAATTTTTTGTTCTTTCTATTATAAGATTCTCTATATTAAGTTTATTTTCTCCATAATAAGAATCTGGCGATAAATTACCATTTTCTTTACAATTTAATTCATAAGGATAAACTTTTTGAGTTGAAAAGTAAACAATCTTTTTTTGTATAAATTTATCGAACAATTTTTTTTCAAAAGAAAAGTGGTTTTCCTTTTTTTTTTTTATAAACGGGAGGAAAAGAAATTAATATTAGTTTATCAAATTCATTCAAGTTTACCTTTTCTATATCTTGATGAGAAATTTTAATACTATCTTTAATATGTAAGTTTTTTGATAAAAAACTATTTTTTCCAACAATTAAAATTTTCATTTTTTTACAATTCCAATATATTTTCTTTTAAATTTTAAAATATAATAATTCTTATTTTTAATAAGTTTTTTTTTTCTAACAAAATCTAAAAAAGCAAAATTGTCAGAAATGTCATCAGATATAAAATAACCTTTTTTTTTCAAGAGAAACCATAGGATTTCATAAGATCTTTTTCTACCATAATAAGACTTATCACTATCATAATGTATCAAATCAAATTTGATTTTTTTTTTAAGAATTTTTTTAAGTCCTTGAAAATCTGGTAATCTGTAAAGTTGCCATTTATTTTTTAATGCATCTGGAACTGCTGCACCAACATAATCAAAATTCGTTTTGTTGATATATGGCATATCAATAGAAAAGAGTTGTCCCTTTTTTTTACTTAAAAAAAAAAGAAAAACTAATGATGACCAACCCAATGCAACACCTGTTTCTAAAATAAAAATGTTTTTTGACTTAATTTTGTTACATATACTATGTAATAAACTAAGGTCTGCCTCTCCTCCAAAACTTTTAACTTTTTTCTTGTTTTTTTTTAAACTATCTAAATAAATTTTTTCAGTCTGGAAATTTAGACTTTTTATACATTCTTTTTTAAAAAAGAAATTATGATGTGAAAATTTTAAATTCTCCTCATAGATTGGTTTTTTATGCTCACTGAAAATAAGTTCCATAATCTTGTTTTTTATAAGAAAAAATAGATTAGGAAGAAATTTAAAATTAAATAAATACCAAATAATAATATTTAAATAATTAATTATTCTCATAAATCTTCAATTTTGCTAATTAATTTCTCATTTAATACTTCGTGACTGAAGTTTTCTTTCCATTTGTTTTGTAAAAATTCACCATATTTGTCTGCTAACTTCTTGTTGTTGATAAGAAAATTAATCGAATTGAGCCAATCAAATTTATTATAAGCTAAAAATTTTTTATAATTTTCTGTCAAAAAAAAAATCGAAGAAATTGTTGGATCAGTAATTATTGGAACTTTAAATTGTGAAAAAACTAAATGTCTTCCTAAATTAGAGTTTTCTTTAAATCTAAGGATGTACTCACTTTTTAATTCTGTGAAATACTTTACTTTTTTTATAAAATCAAAATAACTCAAAAAACTTCTATTTTCGGGTATTAATTGCGGTACAAGACCAATATCAGCTTTAGATAAAACTTCACTAATTACAGCATGTGAGTGTTGGTAGTGAAAAATATTAATATTTTTAGTTTCAATTAAGCTTTTAATTTTTTTTTTTTCTAAGTCATAAATTAAATGTAGATCAATCTCTTTTTCATTTTTTAAATTTTTCAACACATAATTTAGCTTTTTCTCAAATAATCTAATGTGTTTTCCGTTACCATGATAGACCAGGTTTATTTTTTTTGAATCATTTAAATTTTTTATATTTGAAATATCATATTGATAAATTGGTGGATAAATAAAAGATGGTTTATAGAATTTAGAAAAAAATAGTTGAGTTTCAAAACTATTTACTATTAAAAAATCAAAATCATTTATGCTGTTAAAGTGAGCAGTTCTTGGTTCAACCAGAATAAACTTAGAAGTTCCTTTAAATTTAGTTAAGTCAAATTTTTTATTATAACCAGTATGTAAAAAAATAAATTTGTAATATCGATCTAATATTTTTTTTTCATCTAATTCATACTCAATATTGTAATCTTTTAATTTTGAAAATGATTGACAATAAAATTTGTAAGCTGGAGAATTCTTATTAGCACCAAAAAACAAAATATTTTTTTTTTTAATCATTATATTTATTAATTTTTAGACAATATTCTTTAATTTTTTTTTTTGGAATATATGGGGCAATTGGTAAACTAATAGTAGTTTTATGTATCTCTTCAGTAATTGGTAAAATTTTTTTACCAAAAATTTTTCTCAAAGCTTTTTGTTTATGAGGTGCTATAGGGTAATGAATATTAAAAGGTATTTTTTGTTTTTTTAAATATTTTATAAATTTATTTCTTTTATTCACTCTTATTGGATAAATGTGAAATACATTATGAAAATTATCAATTTTAGGCTTTATAAATTTACTATTTAAATATTTATCGTAAGTTTTGGCTATTTTAATTTTATTTGAATTTATTTTTCTCAATTTTTTTAATTTTTCTATTAAAAATGCAGCCTGGATCTCATCCATTCTGTTATTAAAACCTATGTAGTCATTAAAATATTTTTTTTTAGAGCCATAGTTTTTAAGAGTTTTAGTAATCATAAATAATTTTTTTGAATTTGTTGTAATAATGCCAGCATCCCCTATTGACCCCAAATTTTTTCCAGGATAACAACTGAATACACCCAAATCACCAATTGAGCCTACTTTTTTTCCATTAATATGTGCACCATGAGCTTGCGAAGCATCTTCAATAATAAAAATTTTTTTTCTTCTAAAATAATTTAATTTTCTAAAATCAACTGGTCTTCCATAAAGATGGACTGGCATAATCGCTAACGTATTCTTTGAAATTTTTTTTTTTGCTAATTCAAGATCAATGTTATAATCATCTATGTTTGGTTCTACCAAAATAGGCTTTAAGCCAGCATGGATAATTGAAAGAATTGATGCGATATAAGTATTAGCTGGAACAATAACCTCATTTAAATTTTTTTTTTTTCTGATTAATTTAAAAGCATTTAGACCTAAAATTAAACCATCAAGACCATTTGAAACATTTATTGCGTAATTGACACCGATAAATTTAGAAAATCTTTTTTCAAGATTTTCACTAAATGGACCATTAATATATATACCACTATTAAGTATTTTTTTTGTGTTTTTAATAAAATTGTTATTAAATGAAACATTTGTAAGTGATAATTTCTCGTATAATTTTAAACTTTTATTTATCATATAATCATAATTTCAATTGAGCTATTTTTCTGTATAACACAAAAAACTAATTAAAATGAAATATATTTTTTTTATATCAAGATCATGCAGATTACATAGAAATATGAAAATGTCTTTTTATGAAGATAAGACAGCCGAAATATTATCTAAAGTCAATGGGATTAAATGTTTTGTAGTTTCAACCGCTTTGACTGAGGGGCAAAAAGAAATTATAAAAAAAAAGATTAACAATATAGAATACATAGTTTTACCAAATAACAATCCAGAGGTCTTTGATAAAAAATTTTCAATACTACTAAGCAATTATATTAAGGACAGTTCAAAAAATTATTTCATTTTTAATCAATTTTACAAACTAGATAAAGATCTTTTTAATTTTAAATTATCAAATTTTTTATATTCTATTCATTGTCCCTTTTCCGCAAATTTTTCTAATAAAAGTTTTATTTTAACTAAGTTACTTCATAATTTTATATACTTTCCAGTTTTATTTAAAAAATACTTAAGAGAATTAGTATCTATATATCAAATCCGAAATAGAAAAAAATCATCAATTATTTATTCTTCTGAATTTGTCAAAAATTATTACTCAAGCAATATTTTGTATTATTTTTTAAAATCTACACTAAAAAAAAAAGGAATTTTTATACCCTTGTGTATAAAAAAAAAACAAAACATTAAAAACAATAAATTTAAAAAATTAGAGAAAAATTTGAAAAAATATAAACTTAAAGTGTGTTTTATTGGTCGAGTAACTGTTTCAAAAGGGATAGATCATATTTTAAATTTTTCTAGAATTTTTAAATATAATGATCAAATAATTTTTTATATTGCGGGAGCAACTGATTTATATTTTAAAAAAAAACTTATTAAATTTAAAAAAAAAAATAAAATTAGGAATTTGATTTTAAATCTAGATGGAGTTGATAATGAAGATGTATGTAGTTTGTATTCACTTTTTGATGCAAGTTTTCATCTATCTAACGTACCTGAGGGCACGTCCTACTCAATAATGGAATCGATGATTTCAAAATGTGTTCCTATAGCAAATTATTCATCAGAAATGATATCAAATAATTGCGGTTATGTTTTAGAAAATTTTAAGTATCATCAAATTGAAAAAATTTTAAGTGATCATTTATTTGAAAATAATTTAAAAAAATTAAAAACAAATACATCCGCCCATATAAAGAAAAATTACAACGAGAAAGTATTGATAAAAAAATATAAGAAAGTTTTATCCATATAATTTTAAAAATTCTTTATAATTATTAATATAATCTTTTCTTTTATTATATTTTTGGTCGCATAAAACCAGAAGCAAACAGTCTTTGGTCATTTCTTTCAAAATATGCCAAACACCAGTTTTAACAAAAATTGCAGGTCCATTTTTTTTTATCTTAAAAATTTTTTTTTTTTTACCATTATCAAGTATTAATTTTGCTGATCCGTTTAAACAGATAAGTATTTGTTTAGTTAGCTTATGCGCATGATCGGCTCTTACTAAATTCTTAAAATTTGAATGTATATAAAAAATTCTTTTTATTTTAAAATTATATTTTTCCTCATTTTCAAAGATTTCGATTATACCACGATCATCTTTAACTTTTTTAATTTTAAATTTTTTAAAAAACATTTTATATATTAATTAAACAAATATAATAATTTAAAAAAAATGCTATCAAAAAAAAATAAATTGCTATTATTTAAAAATTTAGTTTTGTCATCAATCTTTGCATCTATTTTTTCATTTTTTTTTATGGAAATTTACAAAGATCAAAAAAATTTAAATTTTTTTGAATTTAATTTGCTTATTGATAATAGAATTGGGGAAAAATTCATGGGAAAAGATGATTTCGGCAACCCACATGTTCAAGATATAATACTTGGCAGAATATATAATAGTTTTTACAAAAGTATAATTTCTCAAGATAACAAAAGTTTTCTAGTAAGAACTGAATTATCTGAATATACAAATTCCAAAGAAAAAATAATAAAAATACCAATTAGACATTTTGTTGAAAAATCAGAAATAATAAATCATTATGAAAACTCTGTATTTTCTTTTGAAGGTTGTGATATATCAATATTAAATGAAAAGGAATATAATGATTGTAAACAAAAGTCATATTTACTTGAAAAGTATGACGAGGAAAAAAATTATATCTCATTCATAAATGATAATATTAAGATAAGTAAAATAACAAATAATATTAATGAAAATTCATATTTTTATAAATTCTTTTTTTTTTTCATACTTTTTAGTCTAATTTTATATTCTTTTGAAATCAGTTTTAAGAAACAGTCAACTAATTGAGTTTTATATATATTTTGAACACTTTAAAATTATAAAAGAATAAAATAAAAAAATAAAAAAAATTAAATAAGCAAATTTTACCTCAATAAAAATTCCAAACAACAAGACTAAATAAAATACAACTGAAAAAGATATATATTTTTTTTTTGTTATAAATTTGTTAATTAAATGATGAATATGATTGGTGTCTGCTGATATTGGGCTTTTTTTACGATAGATCCTATAGAAAAACAATCTTATTAAATCTAGGGCTGGTATTATTAATATCAAAAAAATTTCTTCAACAAATATTGATGCGGGATTTAAAAAGTTATACTTTATTAATAAAATAGATAAAACCGACGAAAAAAGCATTACTCCATTATCACCAAGGTAAATTTTTTGTTGAAGGTTTAAGATTAAAATAAATACCAAAGGTAATATTAAATATGAGCAAAACTCAATTTGATGAAATACATAAAGGTAAATACTTAGAAAAATATATAAAATTAAAGACTGACCATCTATGCCATCGTACATATTTAGGGTAAGAGTTAAAGTAAATATACAAAAAATTGTAAAATAAAAATAAATATAATATAAATTTATACTTAGTCCATTTTCAAAATAAAGATATCTCACATAACTAAATTCGGAAAAGAAAACGTAAATTGAAATAACAGAAATCATTAAAATAATCTTATTTACAGCTTTTAGTTCATATTTATCATCCAAGACTCCAACAAGCCAAAAGGCTAAAATAAAAAATGAATTTAATAAAAGTTCATCAGTGTTAATAAACATTGGTGATGAAAGTTGATTTGAAAATAATAGGTATATGAATATTAAAAAAAGGTTTATGAATAAAAACAATCCCCCTGAGACTGGAATTGGGATTTTTTGAAATTTTCTTAAATTATCAGGCTTATCATATATACAAAATATTTTACTGATTAAATCATTTTTAAAATACAAAACTAGATTTAATATAATGAGACATGCATATATCATTTTTTATAGACTAAAGTCTGATTTTATATCTCCTTTGTAAATCCTGTTTAAATCAACAAAAATACTATTTTTTTTTAGGTGTTTTTTTAAAAATCCTTTTGAATAATTTTTAAACTTATCATGACCGACTGCTACTATAATTAAATCAAATTTTCCTTTTATAAAAGCAAGAGATTTGATCTTATCTTTTTTATCTATCATTCTTGAAGCAATTGGATCATATACATATGTGGATTTTGCAATATTTGAAAATTTCCTCGATAACTCTATTGCTCTTGAATTTCTTATATCACCACAATTCTCTTTAAATGTATAACCTAAAATTAAAATTTTAGATTTTGTAATATTAATTTTTTTTTTGTGAAATAATTTTTTTATTTCGATAAAAATATAATTATGCATGTTGTCATTAACACTCCTACCGGATAATATTACTTTTGGTCTATATTTTTTTTTTATTGATAAATGAGTTAGATAGTATGGATCAACTCCTATACAATGTCCTCCAACTAATCCAGGGTAGTAACGATGAAAATTCCATTTTGTTTCTGCGGCATCGAAAATTTTTTGACTGTCTAAATTAAGTTTATTAAAAATTATTGAGAATTCATTAAATAATGCAATGTTCAAATCTCTTTGAGTATTTTCTATTATTTTTGCTGCTTCAGCTATTTTTATACTTTTTACAACATGGATTTTGGTTTTTATTATTTTTTTATAAACATCTTTTATTATTTTAAGACTTGTACTTACATTAGACGATACAATTTTTGTGATATTTCGAAGATTTTTTTTTTTATCACCAGGATTTACTCTCTCAGGAGAGTAACCAATATAAAAAAAATTTTTACCCTCTTTAATTAATTTTTTCTCATCTAAATCATTTTTTGGACAATATAAATTTTTTTTACTTTTGAGAATTGGCAAAGCAAATTCCTCTGTTAATCCAGGATAAACAGTCGACTCGAAAACAACAATTGATTTATGATTTAATAATTTTGAAACAATTAATGATGCATTTTTTATAAAGTTTAAATTAGGTTTTTTATTTTTAAAAATAGGTGTTGGAACGGTAATAATGAAAAAATTTACCTTTACTAAGTCTCTAGGATTAGAGGTAAAATCAATATTCTTACTTATCAATTTCTTTTTTTTGAATTCATTGTTGCTATCAATATTTTTTTTTAAATTTGAAATTCTAATTTTATTAATATCAAATGCTTTGACTTTAAAAAATTTTCCAAGCTCTAAAGCTAAGGGCAAACCGACATAACCTAAACCAATAATTCCGATTTTTAAATTCATCTTAATTTAGTAAAATAAATATACTTATTGATTATTTTTTTATCAGAGTAATTATCTAATATAAATTTTCTACAAATTTTTGACATGCTATAAATTTTCTTTTTTTCTAAATTCAACACTTTGTCTATTTTATTACCGATCGACCTAACATCATTTCTCTTTATCTTAAATCCATTTCTTTGGTTATTTAATAGTTCATAACATCCTGGAATATTGGTTGTCATTATAATTCTACCCATAGATAAAGACTCCATCAGTGATCTGTTCAGGCCTTCGTTATAGTAACTAGGTAATATTATACAAGTTGCATTACTTATTAAATCTCTTACATCTTTTAAATTAAAATAAAAATTTACAAATTTTTTATATTTGAAAAGCTTTTTTTTTGGAAGAATACTCTTATCCTCAGAGCTATAGTTTCCTGCTGCAAAAAATTTTATCTTTTTATTCAATTTTTTAAATTTTTTCGCTGCTTCACAAAACTCTATGATTCCTTTGGATGGTAAAAATCTTCCCAAAAATAGAAAAACGTTAAAATTATTTATTTTTCTAAAATCATAATGTTTAGTGTCAATACCTGTACCACTTTTGATCAAGCAGAGTTTTTTAATTGGAGCAACTTTTTTTTTTTTAAATAATTTATAATCTTTTTTATTTACCAAAATAATTTTTAGAATATTTTTATTAAAAATTTTTAATATCATTAAGTAAAAAAAAGATAAAAAATTCTCATCATCATACAACCTTCCTAGACCGTCAAATGTATTGACAACTTTAAATCTAGATATACGAGACGAAATAGTAGAATACAAAATTGGCTTCAAGGTAAAACTATAAACAACTTTAGGTTTTATATTAAAAACTATTTTTAAAAAACCAAAAAAGTTTTTTATCTCTTTAAAAAAGTTGATTTGAGTTGTATTAAATTTCAATTCAATAAACTTACAACCCATTTTTTTCAGATATTTCGTCGTATAATCTTTGTTAGAAACAATATAAACATCATATCCCTCTTTAATAAAATCTCTAATAAAATTTTTTCTAAAATTGTATATAGACCATGATGAATTAGAAAAAAAAATGATATTCATTAAAATGATAACTTAAATGGTAGCCACAGATCTTTATGAGGTGAGTATAGTAACCAAGAAATAAAAATAAATGAATAAGAAATAACTATGAATAAAATTGTTGCTGTTTGAAATTTAATATCAATGATGTCAACAAATCTAGGCAAAATAATAAATTGTATGAACCCAAAATACACGCCTATTCTCATAACTGGTATAGGAAATAAAAATGTTAAAATGAATAACAATATACATAATATTGAGATAAAAAAGTATAAATTATAATCACTATATTTTTTCATATATTCTCTACTTAACAAAAATATTACAGATGGAACTAGTGACATTGTTGACCTTAATAATGATCCCTTAGAAATATATTCTTTAGGGATATTTGTTATAAACTGTTCTATATAAGTTTTGTTTATATAGATTGAATAATACGACAAAAATAAAAGTATAATTATACCTGAACAAATGATTATTATTTTAATAGATTTATTTTTTACATATGAAAAAAATAAAAATGGAAAAAAAATAATTGAAAATTTATGTGATAAAACTGATAAAACAGATGTAACTATTGAGCTGAAAATTTTATTATTTTTATAAAAATACACAGCCATAAAAATAAATCCCAAAGATAAACCCTGCCTTAAAAAACCCCATGAAACAGCAAAGTAAAAATATGGTAAAGAAATTAGTAAGCATAGCCAACTTCTTTTTTCATCCTTGATAAGTATAATCAATCCAAACAAGTAAATTAAACCACACATAAAATTTACACCATGGAAGCCTAATTTTAATTTGTATGAAAACCATTCAATGTAGGAGTATAATAATTCATATGTTGGAAAATCTTTTGGATCAAAATTATAAAATTGTTTTGAAAAAGTTAATTGATAATCACCTTGATCGGATCCAATTTGATCTCGAAATGTTGATAAAAACAGAAGGAAGAAAAAAACAAGGATCCACGAAAATATTCTGTAAGTATTTGATTTACTAAATCTATAAATCAACAAAGGTGGAATTAAGAAAAATAATATATAATTAATCATCTAGAATTCCAGAGAACATTATATTGTCTGACCATCTCATTTATACCAAAATTTTGAATAACATAATCTCTTGAATTAATTTTAGATAATGAATTTCTTTTTTTTATAAATTCGAAAATTTTCTTTGTAAGATCTTTAGGATTTTTTTTTTTGAATATCTTACCATATTTTCCTAAAATTCTTTTTGAATCTCCTACATTCGTTGCTAAACAATAAACTTTACTTAACATTGCTTCAGCTAGTACATTTGGAAAACCTTCATACCCAATGCTAGGCAAGATAAATAAATCAATAACATTATACATTTCATTTATTTTTTTAGTTGGGGATAAGATAATTATATTTTTATTTTTTTTAGATAAAATTTGAGGTAAATTTTCTCCAATTAGTAACAATTTAGATTTGTTATATTTAGTAAAAAAATTTTCAAATGAGACTATTAAAGTTTTATGATTTTTTTGAGGATGATATCTAGCAAAGCATCCAATTACAAAATCATCATCATCTATTTTAAGTTTTTTTCTGTTAAGTTTTCTATTTTTTAAGTTAGGTTTAAAAGTATTAGAGTCAAATCCGTTAAAAATTAATTTAAATTTTTTTTTACAATATCCAAAGTTTGAATGTTCAATTAATGCTGTTTTTGAACAAGAAATAATTCTATTTGGCACTATGTATGAAAATAGTGCGCATATCTTTCCAAAAATAATGGTCAAAAGACCTGACCATTCTAATCGTGGTGTAGTATTTCTAATATTCCAAAAAAAATTTTTTTTTGATAAAAAAAAGTTTAAGAAAAATAGTAATGAAATCTGCATGATACATCCATGATTGAATTATGTCTGGATTTTTTTTTTTAATAAGAAAAATCAACCTTATGATATTTATTATAAAAAAAATATTATTTAATTTAATTATATTTACATCAATTTTATTTTTTTTTAGTTCCGATAAGTAAAAACCTTCACTAAAAGATATTACATTATGTTTATTATCATTGTCATTTTTTATAAGTTTAAATAAAACACTTTCGGCTCCACCACTATTAAGGCCTGATATCAAGTGCAATATATGCATATTATTTTAAAACGGATTTTTTATCTAAAAGTTTTTTAATTTCTTTTTTAAAGTTCTTTTTTTCTTTCCATCCTAATTTCTTTATCTTACTGTCATTGATTTTATAATCATAATCATTAAATGGTCTATCTTTCACAAATTTACAAAATTTACTCATCTTTAGAGAAGAAAGCTTAAAACATAATTTGATCAAATCTATTATTCTAGTTTTGTATTTTCCGCCTATATTGTAAATTTCACCATGAGTTGATTTATCTATTAGTATTTCAATAGCTGAGCTCAGATCATCAACATGAAGAAACCTTCTAATGGTCCCTCCTTTTCCATGAATTCGTAAAACTTTTTTATATGCAATTGAATCTATAATAGCTGGAATTATTTTTTCTTTATATTGTCTTTCACCATAAAGATTATTAGGCCTTAAAATACAAATAGGCATTTTAAAAGTTGTCATGTAAGTTTGAGATATTAAGTCAGCTCCAGCTTTTGATGCAGAATAAGGGTTTGTAGGTTGTAATCTTGAATTTTCTGTTTTGAACGATTTAATTGACTCTCCATAAACTTCGTCAGTGCTTATTATAATAATTTTATATGGTCGTTTTAATCTACATACCTCTAAAAGCTTATGTGTTCCCAATGTATTTGTGTTTGTAAATTTTAGAGATGTAGAAAAAGAGTTATCCACGTGACTTTCAGCTGCGAAATGAACAATACATGTGTTTTTATCTATATATTTTTCAAGTTTTTTTACATTCAAAATATCCGCAATAACAATTTTATCTCTATTGCTAAAATTTTTTTTTACAAAAGAAATATCAGCTGCATATGTTTTTTTATCAAAAACAATAATTTTACTCCACTTATTAATTTGAGACTTGTAAAAATGTTTACCGGCAAATCCTAATCCTCCTGTAATTAAAAGTTTTTTTCTTTTCATTTTGTTATTTTGGTATTAGTTAGTTTGGTTATATAAATAAATATTAAAAGAAACAATGCATATAAAATTTATTTTACCAAGATTTCATACAAATATGTTTTATCCAACTAAAGTATTGTTGGAGAATAATTATGATGTATCTATAGACTGTGCTTACAGAGGCTTTAATGAAAATTATTCATGTGTTAAATCCAATATAATCCCTGAAAGTTTTATAAGTAAATTTTTGAAGAAAATAATAAGCTCAGAGAGCAACAAAATGAATAAATATTATCTTCCTAAACCTATTTTATATAAAAATCATTTTAAAAAAAATTTGCCAGATGTAATAATTATAAGACCATATAACCCTTTTTTTTTTTTAAATATTCTAATTTTGTCAAAGTTTTACAAAAGACAAATCATTTTATATAACCAGATTAATTCATTCGATTTAAAGAAATTTAATTTTATCAAAAAAACTATTTATTGGATTTTAACTAATTTTTTAAACATTAAAATCGTATCTCCATTATTTCTAAAAGCAAAATTACCAAAAAAGTATTTTCTACTCCCATTTGTAAGTGAAAAAATTATTGAATATAGAAAAAAAAAATACGATTTTTTATTAGTTGGGAAACTTAACAAGAAAAAAAATTATAATTTATTTTTACAAGCAATAAGTGAGATTAAAAACAATTTTTCTATAAAGAT
>MDTD01168445.1_pt1 | contig 17540 bp, 20 predicted proteins | sample 811221 | NCBI WGS metagenome assembly MDTD01 (sample SAMN05326646, study PRJNA326480) | marine metagenome | isolation source: seawater | place: Pacific Ocean: South West | collected 2011 | reverse complement strand
TTCGGTTTGGTCATCGGCTTCGAAAGAGAGCTCGGGTATTTCTCTCTGGCGGAGCTCGAGCAGATAAATGAAGCGGCTGGATTCAATCGCATAGAGCGAGACTCCAGCTTCTCTCCTGTGCCGATAAGCAAGATTGATTAGTGAGAGCCGAGGCCGCCGGCAGAGCTGGCGGTCTATTACCAACCACCTCGAATTACGACCAGGGCGGGGCGAGTATCAGTCAACCCTGGCTAATTCCCGTTTTCTCCATTTTACGGGAGCGGCGCCACCGCGCCTCAAGCGGAAAGAAAACCCGGTTGCTTCCAGGCTGTATCTGAGCCGCTTGACCCGCAGAGCCACTCCCGTGCCTTATTCGCGGATTTAACTCCCAGAAGAAAACGAGGTATTCGACATGCAAGAGATGGAACGACAGCGAGATCAACTGAGTTCAATAGTTGCTCAAACGAAGAGGATGGCGAGGAAGTACGGACAGATAGGTCTTGTCGAGCCGGATGACATCGCCCAGGAGGTAATGTTGAAGGTCATGAATAGAAAGAATGGCGATAGTCGTCCTTCTGGGAGCTGGCTCTATAAAGCGGTCTACAGCTCCGCTATGGATGCTGGTCGCAAAGCGTCCCGAGAGAAGCGTTTCCTCAAGCGCGACTTCCAAGAAAATGAACTGATGATGGTATCAGAGAAGGCTTGTTTTGACAGCTATAGAGCCCGCCCGATAGATAGTTCTGAAGATTTCAGATTGGATCTGTATCCTGAATTGAACAATCTGCTGGAAGGGCTCAGTCAGCCTATGAGGCAGACTCTCTTGCTCTATGGTGAAGGATATTCATACGAAGAGATCGCTCGAATAACAAAGGCAAAGATTGGAACAATTCGATCGCGGCTTCATCACGCAAGAAGAAAAGCTCGTGCCCTCCTGGGCGTCATATCGTAAAACTCAGTCAGGGGCGGCGATTGCTGCCCCGATATTTTTATAGGAGAAACATGAAGATGAAAAAAGCACTGAAAAGGCAGATTATGACTCACATGGACGAAAATGGCATCGTCGTTTTTCGACTCCTTGAAGGCAAGAAAAAGTTGAAAACCATCCATACTTTTGGTTATGGAACTTGTCACGGTCTCTGGCTTAGAATCAACTATCACCAGCGTGGGCTCGTCTCGATGACTACAGAGTCTGCATCAGTAGTTAAAGAGACAATTGCTTCCTGGCAGTCCGAAAGAGAGACCATAGCTGGCTCTTGACACATCTAGCCCTTTTGAAGACTGGAATTATACCTGTGGACTGCAACCCCCATCTGGCTTATATGGTGCAAGGGTGACACAGCTTTCTCGGTCTGCAAGGCAACCTCCTGCGGAGGCTCGCTACGCTCGACCGTGCAGACCGAAAAATGCCAAGTCTTTTGGGCGGCACCAAAGCACAAATGGAGGTGCAGTCACTAATGAATAATTCAATCACTATCGTTGGACGAGTCGGTCAAAAACCTCATACCGTAACTTTCGGAGACACTGGAAACAAAGTGGTTAAGTTCTCTGTTGCTGTCAAGGAATTCTCTTCCAATTCCGACGAGCAGAAGACACTCTGGATAGATGTAGATGCTTGGAACGGTCTCGGCGACAGAGTTCTCAAAACTATCACCAAAGGCAGAGAGGTCGTTATCAACGGAAGGCTAGCCATATCCAGCTATACGAAAAACGACGAAGAAGACGGTCTGAAGGTGAAGATAACCAAGCCGGTAATCAAGCTTACGAGCTTTCATCTTTGCGGCAAAAAGCCAACAAATCGGGATAATCAGCCGGACTCGGAGCCCTCTCTAAAGAGTGCTTAACTGAATAACCTAGCTAAAAGAGCAGGGGCTATCTGGTCCCTGCTCTTTTACTTTCTTGGAACGCTTCGTTCATGCGCTTTCAATAAGTACCTTCAGATCTAGAACTGCCGCTAGCTTATCCATTTTTTCCATGGATATTCCGTGATACTCATTTCTTTCATCTCGCGATACTGAAGATTCCTTCGCTCCTAACTTAAGCGCAAGTTCCCGCTGTGTCATACCTCGAGCTATTCTTGCAGCAACAAAGTACTTTCCTCTTGTAGAGAAGGCGTTCTCCGGAGGCAGTTCGCCTTTTTTTAGCTTCTCGTATAGTTCGATTTCTTCTTGACACTGCCTTGCGTAGGTAAAGGATGACGACAAGGAGTCTTTGGCTTGCTCCTCTGTTAGACCTTTTTGTTTCAGGTCCTTCATTTGAGTTTCATATAGTTCATTTAATTTGGAAAGCTGTTTCTTGGCTGCTTTCAATTCTCTGTCATTTCTTAACATGGTGCTCCTCCTTATGGAGAGCTACTTCTTCAATAGCTTGATTATTCCTTTTTCCTCGCCTTGTTTCGTTACTCTAAATAGCTGTGCGTGGGTCAGCTTCTCTTCTGTTATCGGATGTATCTGCCCACTCCATTGACCGTATTCAGGCCACATTTCAACGCGGTATTGCCACCACATCGGCAACTGCCCCTTCTCTGCTTCAGACGGACGTTTTCTATCTTTGTCTTTCCAGGTCCAAACATTGTGCTCATCATGCTTGTTCAACCTAATGCACAGTTCATTTTCAAAATCGCTGTCAATCATTTCCTCTGGTTTCTCAACTACAAAGTAGCCATCTATGTCACCAGGGCGGAGTTTGTCAGTTGCAAATGAACCATCAATGAAGATGTCTGTTATGCCTTCATCCCAAAGTTGTTTAACCAAGACTCGGAGATTTTTAACGAGTTTGAGTCGCCACTTTGTATCCCAGGCTCCTTCAATTTCTTCTTCTCCTGTGACCAAAATAGACTGTTCTAAATCATCCAGACTCATCGGATACTCGCCTGCCGGCAACAGCCCGTTTTCATCGAAATGCAGATTGATTAGCTTGCCTCCTGTGTAGTGCTTAACATCTATGTTAAGTATAACGTCCAGTGGCTTGGATGTCAACAAATATACTCTTGACTTAAGTGGCAAGTTTCAATCAGTCACTCCAGATGACTTTCTATTGCCCATTTGACTTTTGGCGCCAGGGCCCCATCCTCCAGCATTAATAAACCATCTCTAGCCGCTGCTTCGTATTTATCTTTATGAAGAAGGTCTGGAATGTACTTATCCGCCAAGTAAATACATTGTCTGAGATTTCGCAACGATGACTCTTTAAAGCCATTGTCCAGATCTTGCGGAATCACCTTGTTTAGCTGATAGTCGCAGTACGATTCTACAATTTCCCGATGACGAAAACTGCTAACGGCTTTCTCGCCTGGATTGAGCGGTATCTCTCTTGAATCATAGTAATTCGAATTACCTTCCAGATTCAAAAGGGTGCTATCGACCCTCCAGGAAACTTCCTCGCTAGGTAGTCCTTCTTTTATTGCTCTAATACCCGCACTTGCCGCACTGGCAAAGCGATTTTGAGGCTCCATAGCCTTTTGAGAGAAGAACATCTCCCGCTTATATTGATGAGCTGCCTCATCTCTATCACCATGCTCTAAAGCCTTCTCTGCCTTGTTTAAGATAGAAAAACTATGTGATTCCTTGCTCAACTTGTCTGATGAATCACAAGCTGATTTGTCTTCATTGGCCTCTTCCAGTCTTTGGCCAAATCTGGATGCAAGCTCGAAAAGATTGAAGTCCATTGATAAACCCTCCATTGTAAGTCCATTAAAGCAACGAAGAGCCTGTCTGTAACTGTTCAATTCCACAGTCTTACTTGGGTTTCTTCATTTTCTTGCCGTGCTTGGTTTGGTACCAGTCAACGGTTTTCTTATGCTTGTGTAGTCTTTTACCGGCCTTCAAAGCGGAGGGTCCGCCAATTATTCCACCGGCTAGGCCAGAGAACCAGCCGACACCATATGCTGCTAGGTTAACGCTATCTTCGGTCGGACTGTATATACAATCAGAATGAATCACTGCTAACTCATCAACCGGAATCTCAAAACCAGTACAACAGGCCAATGGAACTAACGCATATAAAGCACCTTCAAAATTTTCTTCTATCATCACTTTCACCATTTATATAAACAACTAGACCTCCTTTCCATAAATTGTATCGACCCTATAATTTTTCCGATTCTGGCAACGAGGGAGGCGGTGGATCGAGACGGCCGAGATGTTGCTTTAGCGGTCACACTACGCACTCCGGAGGCGGCTGTCATTTTCAAGAGTGAAGTGCACAGCCGATCAGAATATATGGCACTTGTGCAGTCGACTATTGATGGGAAGTCGCTCAAAACCATCAGAAGTGCACTGCATGAAACGGCCTTTTTCAGAAGACCAGTGCACAACCGGCATCCAATCCCAAACAGCTCAATACGACGCGCTTTTGGATATGTCAGTCTGTTCCCTGTGCTGTTTCGCAGAATTACCGAAAGGCGAAGTAACCTTCCCGACAATTGGCATTCAGCAAAGCTTTGGAGCAAAAAGATAGGGCAATTTCGTCCCATCAATCGCAATCGCGAAATTCATTTTGAAAAATCTCCGCCCGAAGTGGCGGAGTGCCTTGGCTAGTCGACTAAAGCAGCAAAAGGATCACCAGCTGTGCGGTCCACTTCTGAAAATTTGTGCAGTCGACTTCTGAAAATGACAGCGGCAGCCCGGGCTACGCCCGACCGTGCCAATGGAGCGGAGCGCTTGGTACGGCAGGATAAAGAAATACGGACAAAAATGGTGAATACAAGATTATTACCTGTATTCACTAACGGACAAAGCTACCCCATAATATGAAAACAAGACGGACGAAATCTTATAATATGCTAATATATTTGTATTCAGTACCGGACAAAGTGTGTATTCAGGTGATTTTATGCCCAGGCGACCAACAGTAGATACCAAGCTGAGCGAGTCCGATTACATTCGATTAGACCAGTTTTGCCGACTGAAGCAAAGGACAAAAACCGAGGTTGCCCGTGAGGCGATTCGCTTCTATCTGGACCATCAGGAGAACAAAATTCTAGATGAAAGAGAGTCGGCCGTTGAGCAACGGATCAAAAAAATGGAAGACCGGATAGCCAAGCTCATTGTGAAGGTCGGCTTGGATGTCGGCACTCTCCATCAACTCTTCTGGAGCCGGGCCGACCAAGATGGTAGAGACGAGTTATTTACCGAGTGTTACATCTCGGCCGTAAAACGACTACAGAACAAACTCAACAAGCAAGAAGACGAGCTTGCAGAGAAGGCGAAGAAGCTTAAGCCGTGAGCAAAGTAATAGCGAAAGGAAACTATGTCAAAGGGGCATCGGGAGTGAGCAAGGCTCACGCCCACATCAAGTACATCGAGCACCGCCCAGGACGAGATAAGGACGACAACGATCGGGCCTTTTTCAGCGACACAAAAGACCAAGTTTCCAGAAGTGAGATAAGAGACCACATAGATTCTCAGGACCCAAGATACGCCGTGATGCATCGCATTGTCTTGTCTCCCGGAATCAACGATACGGACCTCAAAGAATTCACCCGAGAGACAATGCAGGAGCTTTGCGATAGAAAGGGGCAACCCCTTAGCTGGTACGCCATCGATCACAGGAATACCGACCATTCTCATATTCACGTTTGCGTTATGGGGCAAGACAAAGAAGGTGGTCTAGTTAGGCTCAATACTAACGACTACAGAGCCATCAGGGCGGCTGGAGATGTCTACATGGATAGAGAGCACGGTCTTGACCGTTATCTCGATTCTGAGGGGCAAAGAGTCCTTGACAGCAAAGAATACAAGACGCTCGATAAGAAGTGGCTGAACAAGGAAATTGAGCGTTTTGAATATGGAAGCGGCAAAGATCGAGAACGCTCCGAGCGAGCCCTGAGAGATCGGATGGAATGGGAGCAGCTCGACAAGGAGCTTAGAAAGACGTTCAGCGACCAGCCCCGTGGCGACCTCCATCGTATGACCGGCAAGCAGTATCAAACGGAGATGGCTGGTAGGCACCTGGAAGACCATGAACGAACACAGTTGCATACGGCAAGAGAGCGCTGGGAGCTTATTGGAAAGATGAATCCAGATTTGGCCGACCAGGTGGCCGAGGAGCTTAAACAGCTAGACAAGGCGCAAGAAGCCTTCAGGGCAGAAATCCATCAGAAAAATAGCTTCGACAAACTCATGAACGACATCGAGTACGCCCAGGAGGGCGAAAGAATAGACTATCAGTACCTCTTCAAAGAAGCTCCTATCTATGATCGCATCGACGATCTCAAAGAGGAGCCAGAGAGAGACGATGAGCTTAAGCTCGAGGATAAGGACAAAGAGCCTATTGCTGAGCCTCAGAAAGAACCTGACAAGCTTGATGATTTTGAATTCGAGCACCTTGTAGAACCGAGGGATGATTCTAAAGACAGAGCAGCCGACAAGGAAATAGATGTTGAGACTGACAAAGATGTAGGTGATGAGTTGGAGTTCGAGTATCTTGTAGAGCCCAGAGATGACACTTTGGATAAGGGAGAGGGCAAAGAAGTAGAAGCTGACTTGGTTCCCGATATTGGCGCCCAGGGCGACCCATCTATCACAGATGTCGAAACACAAATAGAAATCCAGCCTGACTTTGATATTGGCGGCGAAATGGAAATGGACGGCGGAGGCGACCGTGGCGATGATTCGGGGTATTAAAAAGTGAAAGACAAGACATTTTCTATACGGTTAGATCCGACGACAGCAGAGGCTATCGAGAAAAGAGCAGCGGCTGAAGGAAAAACAAAGACCGATTTATTGAAAGAGATCATTCAAATCGGCATGGCGCCAAGTGAGCCAGCCGAGCTAAATGCCGTACTCGCACGCATCAATAGTATGGAAGAAGAATTGAAAGACCTGATTACTAAGGGCGCTCTATGCAGTGCAGCTAACCGGTTTTATGGAAAACAAACCACCCAGTTTATTATAGATCTGGGGCTGCATCTGCAACAGCAGCCACCTCTAACCAAAGAGGAAAAGATAGAAAGACTGGAGGAAAGAGACAGAAAAGCAATGAAGTATGCGGAAAAATTTTTGGCATCCGACTATGAGCCAGAAAGCTGATGACAGCCAGGTTTGAGACAAAGGGAATTGTTCCTGTTAAACCAAATGAGATGGCCGAGCTCGTGACAGGCACTCTTGAGAGACTCGGTTATCAAAATATTCGCTATGCCAAGCTCAGAGCAGAATTTACGGCGGCAGACAAAGGCAAGCAACTCATTGATACAGACCATTGGTATCACAACTACCGGATCAGGCTCTCTTGGAAACCCGCTTCTGAAGGCTCTCTAGTCACAGTCAAAATAGAAGAAAAAGAAGGCTCAGGAACTGCGGCCGAGTGCGAGCAGCGAGCCGACGAAATTATCCTTGCTTTGCAAGACGACTCAGAGCAAGCTAAGGAAGTCAGCGAATGGTACGAATCTACCGACATTCATGGCTCAGCAAAATGGGCTGATGAGGACGACCTCTTAGAGTCGAATCTGATTACACCAATTGTGGACTCAAAGCGGCTACTTCTGACTCCCTACAGCAACAATCTTTTCTTGCAGCTTCCTGAGCACTCTACATACCAGCATGCCATTGTATGTGGTAGGACCGGTGTTGGAAAGTCAACCGGGTTTATCATCCCAAATCTGATTGAGCGCACGGGTATTAGCATGATTGTGACGGAAGCCACGCCAGGCGAAAACGAGCAAGGCGAGCTTTATTCCCTCACATCAGGCTTTCGTGCAAAAGCAGGCCAACACATCTATTCATTCAATCCTTCTGATCTGACATCTACTAGAATCAACCCTATAGATTTAGTCCGGATCTCAGATGAACAAAGCAAAAATGACGCTGCTGAGAAACTTGCAGCCCTCATCATTACTAACGCAGCAGGTGATAGCACAAGAGTAGACCCGACCTGGGACCAGAGCGAAAAGCTGCTTTTGACTTCCCTTATCTTGCATGCGGCCTCAATTGACGAGAATTTCGGACACATCGGTTTCATCAGGTGGATACTACTTTCTGGAATCAAAGAAGTGCTTAAGATGGTAAAAAACAGCCCGTCTCAAGCGGCTCAGTCTGAATTTAGAGGCTGGCTGAACAATACCAGTGAGAACTTTCGATTTGGCGTGATAAGCGGCTTACTTACGAAACTCAATCCCTGGCTGTCTGACAATGTAGTGGCTCTTACCTCAACCACAGACTTGAGCCTGGAGTTGCTATCCAGGCAAAGATTTACGTTCTATCTGTCAGTGCCATCGACTCGCAAGAGCATGCAGACCGTAGGTTCACTGGTGCTCAACTTTTTGCTTGATTTCTTGTTGTCGAGACAATTGCAAGAGCCACTAGGGATGCTACTAGATGAGTTTACAAATTTTGGCTACATCCCTGGCATGGCCGACCGTTTGTCATTGGTTCGCAAGCGCAAAATTGGCATGGTTCTAGGCTTTCAGAACTACATGCAATTGGAGAAAGTCTACGGATACAAGAACGCTGAGATAATCCTAGACCAGCCTTCTTGCCAGGTCTATTTCAGGCAAAAGAACATGAACGAAGCCATTCGCCTGAGTAGAGCCATCGGAAAGACTACTGTAGAAGAACGCAGAACCCAGTACGATGGCAGAATTCATGAGCAGATAGTGGGACGAGATCTTATAACGGCTGACGAGCTAACTCGACTAGACCAAGACACCGTAATAATTTTGACCGGCAACACTCATCCTATAAAAGCGAAGAAGTTTATTCCCGGCACACATCAAGAAGCTTGCAACTACCCGCCGCCAGAAAGGCCTAAGCACGAAGTCTCTGAGACTATCGCCATGCGCAACAAAGTCGCCAGCCAACAGCAAACCGACTGGGACCAGTTGGCACCCAAGGGTCAGCCTTCAAGGACAGATCCCGTAGAACCGTTGAATTCTAACCTTACTCAAGAACAGCAAGAAAAAATGGGCAAGATTAGAGAGACGAGAAGGAAGTTAGCGGAAGACAAGGACTTGGACATCACACCTGTACCGGAGTTTTTTGAAGTTTGGGATTTGCAGTAGGAGCCATTGCTGGACTAATGCTCGCCGGTTTTGCCGGTCACTTTCTATTGCATGATTTTCAATCCGGCTTACTTCCAGGGCTAGCTCTAGCTCTTTGGATCGGAAGTGCGATTAATCATGATGTAAAAGAAGAAAAGCTCAACATGTTCTTTCCGATTCCGTACACCTACCCAATTCCAGTCAAACAAGTCTTTCCGAAGATCAAAAAGCACTTGAGAGAATTCACGCACGAATACGGTAAATCTTTCAAGATTCATAAGACCAACCCTAGCCAGTCAAAAGAGATTAAGGCTGACATGACCTGGACCGATACCGATGAGGTTTCAGATCCATCACCGAATGACTACGGCAAGGTCAGAAAGACTACCGTAAAACGTCATATCAGGCTGGAAATATACTTCACCTCACCCGACCCGGATTCCACTACTGTTGAGATTCACTGGTATCCGAAAGCAGAAGGCTTAAACCCGAGAGCCTGCGAGCCTGTCATCAGAAAAGTGAACGAAGAAATTCAGGCTCTGCTTGGAGATGGTACTACCAAGTATCCGGCCAAACAGCCCTGGATACCGCCTGCCTGGCTGCACATAACGACAATTGTCTGTATCGGACTTTATGTGTTGACCGCTATCGGTAACTACGGAAAAGTTTGGGAACCAGTAGATGAGCTACAAAAACAAGCAGACGCAAAAAGAGACGAATGGATTGGTAAGAAACGATTCATGGAGGATCAGATCAAGCAATGGGAGGAATTTAAGCGAACTTACACTCCGCCGGCACCGGAACGACCCAGAGACCTAAGCGATATCTTTCGCAAGCCTCAGCCCCCTCCAAGTGGTCAAACCAACGAGCTTTTCAATATCAAGAAGCCTGACAATTCTTGGCTGTTCAAGAAACAAGGCGGGTTGACCAGATGAACGAACTGCACGAAGCCTACAAAATCCTCGAGCTTCCCCCCGGCTCAGACATGGCAGCGGTAAAGCGAAAGTACCGGCTGCTCAGCACCGTTTGGCACCCGGATCGCATGGCTAGTGAAGACTTCAGAAAGCAAGCCGAAGACAAGCTTAAGACTATCAACAACGCTAGAGATGTTCTGAAGAAACACTTTGAGACAGATCACAGAGAATCTCATTGCGACTGCCAAGAACAAGACCCTGAGCTATATAGAAAGAAAGAGCAAGAAGCAAAAGAACGCTTTCATAGAGAGCAGGAAGAAAGACGACGGGCAACCCAGGCAGAAGAAAGACAAACAAGAGCCCGAGACGAAGCACGCCGCAAAAAAAGAGAGCGTGAAGAGGAAGAGAGGCGATCAGCCGCTGAGAAAGCAGACTGGCAGCAAGCTTCATCGGATCAGGTAGACGCTGCCACAGAGCAAGCCAATAGACTAGAGGCTCATGAGTCCTTCCTGAAATACACGAAAGTGTCAGTGTGTGTATTCATCGCCACTGGTGTCATTCTTTCAATTAATCTTTGGCTGGCAAACTGGAGAGCCAATTCGCTCAAAGACTACAAGCCATGGGAGTATGACCAGTACTATGAACTGAGCGACAAGCTCTCTAAGGACAAATCCGACTACCTCGAAAAGCACATCAATAAGAAGCTCCGGTCATACGCTAATGAATTCCATCCGCCATATGACGAGACTTTTCGCAAACTTCAACAACGGTTTTTCTATCCTCCGAAACCAAGGCCCAAGCCAAGACCGGTGGTGGTTAAGCCCCAGCCGACCTTACAAGACAGGCGAGATATTGGAGCCCTGGAGGGTCATTATTCAACCAGGCTTAGCCTGCTGGCCAGTAAAAGAGAATTGAAGGATATGCTCACGAACCTTAAGAGCGCCATGAGCAAAGCCTCTAGCGACCAAGTCTACAACTACCTAAAGACAATCTACGATGATACCAACAGGCTCTATTCCGCCAACCAAGCACGGATAGAGTATCTCGACAAGTCAATTGCAGAGAAGGAAAAGCGAATAGTAAGCAGGCTTGGCCGCAAGTACTTACAATCGCGCCAACAGACTGGAAAGGCTCGCCCTTTCGTTATTTCAACCCGAGCTGCATATAACAATGCTAGGAATAGCTATCCCAACTTATTCTCGGGCCAAACCAGATGAATCACTCCGGTTTCAGCGCTTTTTTCCGATTTATAACTGTAAGAGTAATGGTAGATCCAACAAATCCAAGAAATCCAGCAACAACTCCTATGTCTAAGAGATAAACAGTCCAACGCATCCAGTCATTCCAGTCACGAGCTCTATGCCAATAATGCGAGTCAATTTCATGGGCGTTCTGAATGTAATTGGCTCCACCAAAGATAAGGAACGCCCCAGCAGTTACCAGTATCACAACTAACACACATACCCAAAGCGGGATTCTTGGGCTCTTCAGATTGTTGGTTTTTAGGTCTTCTACTTGTTCAGCCATTTCTTCACATTTTCCAAGTGATCTGATTTTCGAGCAACATCGGGATTGTTGGCGTAAAACTCCTTTCTTTGATCCCAATGAAGAAGTTTGGATCTGTGGACTTCCAAGCCACCTTTAAGGCACTCATATTTTCTACCACCATGACCATCAGAGTAAGAATAAACATCAGCATTGTAGCTATATGCAATTGTGTCATTGCTTACCGGCACGTTATTCTTATTCAAGTCTCTAACTATCAATGCTGTCTTGGCTGCCACTATCATTGGTATGCAAGAAGGATCAAGTAGAGCCTTGTGTTCATTCCCTATGTAGCCTTTTTCAGTCATAAATGATTTCAGTTGAGGGAAGTACTTACACATGTCTCTCAAGCCTTTCGGTGTAATTTGAGCCATTCCAAGGGTTTGTTCATCCAAGGCTTTTAGAGTTAGATTATCTTTGGTCGTACCTGCCAATACATCTTGGCTGAGATCAACTTTGTCATAGAAATGCAGTTCATTCAAAGTGATTGCTTTTAAAATATCTGGAGATACACTCTTTAGTTCTGGAAACTTTGCCTGGGCCTTGCTCCAACTAAGCGGATCTTCATTAGCTGTTTGATCGAAAGCTTCTAGTTCGTGGCCGCGAATAGGATTATCAGGTAAAGAACTAATCGCTTTGGCTACATCTCCGAATCGTTCAACCAAGTCGCCGATCAAATAATCAGGAAGCAACACGATAGGTGCTTTTAAGCTGTCTACAATTTCTCCACCATCCCAAGCTATAGCATCCGAACCTGTGCCAGATGCATCGGATCGGACCTCTTGAAACTCATTAGTAGTTTCTGTGTTTGGGACTCTAGGAGTCACGTTGGCCGCTAAGAGCTGGTCCGGTTCATATTTCGGCTGTTGGTCTAAATTCGTTATAGCAGTCATGGCGCCCTGGGCCTTCGATTCCCAAAACTCCTGTGTATGCTGCTTAACAACCAGATCGTTTTCTTTGAGACCTGATTTACCTGATGCGTTTACTTGGCTGCCATCCGGGTTCAAAGCGACAATGGTAACGCTCTCATCGTTGGTTTCCCCAGTGCCATCATCTACCAGGCCAGTGTCCTGCTGATAGAGTTTGTTCATACCTTGGAAAGTAGAACCAGAATCTTTCATCTCCTGGTGATGTTGCTGATGATCTTGACGGTCGCCACCAATTATAGAGTCATCAGCAGTATTTTCAGATGTGCGGTCGCCCCGGTTGCTTCGTTCAACTTTATCGATACCTTCATTTATGTCTTTCTCAGCCATAAAACCTTTATACCCTCATTAATTCAGAGCCTCTGAAACTCTGGCTAGACGAGGTGCTTAGAGTCAACTGGTCCCAAATCGAAAGCCTTATCTATCATCAAAACCGGCTTGCCGTCATAACCATCAGCGTCTTTCTTGCTCAGTAGTCCTGCTTCTTTTAAAGCTCTTACAGCTCTGGAAACGTTCGATTCAGTCATACCGAGTATTTCGGCGACCTCATTTTGCCTAATGGAGATATCCCTGTCTCTTTCTTCTGAGAGCAAACAGAACAAAACTCGACATTGTTCGCCAGTTAGGTTTGCTTTGGCTGCGTGAGCGAAAAACTTCCTTGGATCTTCCATTCTCAAAAACCTCAGTACTTATCGATATTGATAAGTTATCACATGTGATAAGAAAAGGCAATGAGTTTTATCGAGACAATTTTATTCAATAAGTAAGGCACTCATCGCCTTTTCTTTGTCCAATTCAGTAGGCAAAGAGTAGCGCCTAGTTGTTTCCAATTTTGAATGGCCTCCAATCTCGGCAACCAGGACTAGGTCGTTCCCGTTTCGGACCAGGTTGGTAAGAAGCGTATGACGCAAAATATGAGCTGACAAGACAATACCGCAGGCTTCACCTATTTTTCGAACAATCAAATCCAAGCCAGCGGTAGATATACGACCACCCTGTGGATTCAAAAATACTGCTTCCTCAATTTCCTTATCACCATATTTGATGGCTCGATCTCTCAGCCAGTCTCTCGCTGCATCACAGACTTCTTCATTAAGTGGAATCTCTCGGTAGCGATCACCCTTGCCGCTTCTAATAATTACCTTTCTCTTTCGTCCGACAACGAATAAGTCATCGACGTCCAGGTCAGCACATTCCCCTATACGAATTCCCGTATAAAACATGAGTAGGGCAATCGCCCGATCTTTACTACGGCGGCAACCAGCCACAGCTCTCAAAAATCTCTTCTGTTCTTTAAGGCTCAATGCTCGAGGTGCTTCTTGCGGCAAATCTTCTCTTGGAATTTCTGGAATTCTGGCTATGCCTAGATATTGAAGATAGTGATCGATAGCAGTCAAATGAGCATTTACGGTAGCTGGAGACAGCTTGTGTTTCTTCTTGAGTCGAATCTTGTAGCTCTTGAGAACAAAGACCATCTCTAGATTGCTTTTGTCCTTCAACAGATCCAGTATGTCCTCACCGGAGGCATCCAGGAAGCCCTGAAATCGTTTTATTCTAGAGACGTAGGCTCTTTTAGTGGTATCAGATAGAGGTTGCCTTTTAAGCCAGTTCGCATACTTTTTCAAGTTGTTCGCTTGTGATGTCAAGGGAAAACCGCCTTGCCTTGAAGGGAAATCCTAGTATCACAAGATTTTACCCGATCGAGCGATTACTATTGGCCTGGGATTCTGGCTTAGCCCAATCCCGGTATCGCAAGTTTTTGGATGTTTTTCTTGAGATACTGGGCACGTATCCCAAGAAATCTGTAATTATCTACCACACGCGAAATGGATAAAGGGATATCTAAGTGGCTCATATAGTGTTTGAATTCTCAGGCCTGGATCGAAATTCGAAATTGCCTTTGCGATACTGCTCATACCATTCAGGGCATTCTTTTATCCAAACATCTCGAACTGTTGCTAGATATTGATCTTCTATGTGATTCCTGGCTTTTGGAGAAAACCACCCCAGCACTATGGTAAGTTCTTCAAAATGTTTTGGTAGAGTCTTGAGACTAAGGGCTTTATACTTTTTATTGTTGGAGTTTTTGTAGACTTCTTGTAGATCGAAGATTGGCTGATAGTGCAGTATTAAGTTACGTAGTTCGCTTACTGCAATGGTAACTTCAAAAATTTCATTGACATGATTGGTGTACCTTTGCCCTTCTTCAATAACACCGTTGCTAACTAGAATTTTGCTCCAGTGCTTGTTCCATAAATCCCAAGAGTCCCTAGGGTTCAGGAGTTTTATCCATAATGCAAAGTTCGAATTGGAAACTATAGCGTCATGTTTAATGTTGCGTGAATGTTGATAGTCTTTTGCTCTCTTAGCAGCTGCTTTGACAAATCTCTGAATCTTAGCCGATTTCCAATCGCTTGAGGTATACCAATACGGTCCATATTCGTCCTTAAGCTTGTCAGCCAAGACATTGCGAATGGTGATTTCAAAAAACTGCAACGGTCGGTACATAGCCTCACTAAGTTTAGAATTCCATTCATGCAATTGAAAAGCCTTACTTCTGAGTTCTGGCCAATCAGTGTCACTGCCAGTTGAAGCCACAAACATCGAGTAATATTCGAGTCTTGCTTTAGATAGGCTTTTTTCAATCCAATCACTCATAGAACAACTAACACTCCTTGCTGCAACAAGGTTCGTCTTGAAATCCCTCAAGTCCTTCCTTTGCAATAAGAGGAACAAGAATAAGAGCAGCTACAGGATCAGCCCACCACCACCCACAGAGCGCATTCAATGACAGTCCAATTAGTGTTGTAATAGAAAGCCAAAAACAGCATATAGTTTGCTGAGCATCAATTTTCAATGCCTTGCTACCAAGCTTCTCTGCTGTAGCAAGTTTTCCTTTAGCCAGTAAAGGCATGACTATTAGTGATATAACAGTTAATGCAATACCAATAACACTTTCTTGAGCTTCTGCACCAAATCCAATTAACCTTCTAACTGCATCTATACAAACATAGACAGAAAGGAGAATTAGCAGAGAGCCAGCGACTTTCGAAGCCAGAGATTCGAAGCGCTCTACCGATTCTGTGTTGCTTCCTCTCAATTCTTCTAAGAGTCGCCAGCCAACAACAAATGCACTTGATGTCTCTATGAATGAATCTATACCAAATCCAATAAGAGCTACGGAGCTGGCTATGAGCCCTGCTGCTATGGCAACAATTCCTTCAATAATATTCCAACTAATAGTTCCTAACGAAAGCCAAACGCCATGAACTAAGTACCTGGAGCGCTGGCTATTTAAAGATTTACTAGTATCAGCCATAGTATTAAATCTTCGCCTCACTTTTTGAATCACTTGAACCAGCAAACCAGATATAAAGAATTGGAAGAAGAAATAGAGTCAAAATGGTTGAACTTATAAGACCTCCTATAACTACCGTTGCTAATGGTCTTTGAACTTCTGCGCCTGCTGAAGCCGAAACCGCCATTGGGACAAAGCCAAGGATGTCAGTTAGTGCTGTCATTAAAACCGGTCTCAGTCGAATAATCGCGCCTTCTCTAACGGCCTTTTGCAAAGAATCGCCTTGTTCTCTAAGCGAATTGATACAACTAACCATCACCACACCATTGAGAACTGCGATTCCTGATAGCGCTATAAAGCCGACAGCTGCAGAAATTGAGAAGGGCATACCGCGTAAAAACAGCGAAAACACGCCTCCTACTATTGCAAAGGGAACTCCCGTAAATATCAGTAATGCTTGTCTTACTGAGCCAAAAGTCGAAAAGAGCAGCACGAATATAAGAAATAGCGCAATGGGCACGATGACAGTCAACCTACCAGCGGCTTGCTGTAGGTTTTCAAACTGTCCACCCCAATCAATGTAGTATCCAGGAGGAAGACGAAGTTTTTTATCAATGGAGTCTTGAGCTTCTTCAACAAAGCTGGCTATATCACGGTTTCGTACATTTAGCTCTACTACTATTCGACGGTGTCTATCTTCACGAGATATCTGATTAGGACCCAATACAATATCAACATTTGCTATTTGACCAAGCGGTATTCGCATACCATTCGGAAGAGGTATAAGTAAGGACTTGATGGACTCTACATTTTTACTTGCTTTTTCATTCAATCGCACAACTAAATCAAATCTTCTTTCACCTTCATATACGGTGCCTACTTCATTTCCAGCAACAAGTGATTTGACGACTGTATTAACATGTTGCACATTGATACCAAGTCGCGCTATTTTTGTTCTATCAGGCGAAATCACTAACTGTGGAAGTCCAGCAACCTGCTCAACTTTTACATCTGAAGCTCCATCAATTCGACTTACAATCAGACTAACCTTGTCGCCCAGGCTTTTCAGTTTGTCTAAATCTTCCCCAAAGATTTTTATTGCTATATCGGAACGAACTCCGGCAATAAGCTCAGCAGTACGCATTTCTATAGGTTGGGAAAAGCTGACATTTAGATAAGGGACAGCTTCCTCTATTCGTCTAGAGATTTTTCCAACCAATTCTTCCTTCGATTTCGCACTTGTCCACTCACTAATGGGTGCTAGACCTACGTAAATATCACCAGTTTCAACACCCATGGGATCTGTGGCTATTTCAGCTCTGCCAATTTTTGTGACTACTTTGGTAACCTCTGGAAATTCTTTGAGTACTTTTTCAACATGAGTTGTCGCCTCGATTGATTGAGTCAGAGATACGCTAGGAATCTGTTGTACTTGCACAGCCATAGCACCTTCATCTAATCGTGGTATAAACTCTGCTCCTAAAAAAGGGAAAGTCGAAAACGCAGCAATCATCAAAACAACAGCTACTCCTACTACTAAAAGTTTTTGATTCATCACCCAGTCAAGCCCAACACCATAAGCTTTTTTGGCGTGAACAATTAAGATGCTCTCCTTCTCTTTCACTGTATTACCAATTACGAATGGAGCTGCCGCCGGAATAAAAAAGAGAGCTAGAAGCAATGAGCCAATGAGAGCAAATACAACCGTTGCAGCCATAGGTCGGAACATTTTTCCCTCAACGCCGGAAAGAGTCATAATTGGTAAATAGACGATGATGATAATGGCTACAGCAAACAACACTGGTCTTCCGACTTCTATACAAGCGGAGCTCACAGTTGCAGAGACAGAGTTACCCTTTCTTCTAACACTGCCGGCAAGCTGTCTTACTATGTTTTCAACCATC
>MDTD01157481.1_pt1 | contig 17541 bp, 11 predicted proteins | sample 811221 | NCBI WGS metagenome assembly MDTD01 (sample SAMN05326646, study PRJNA326480) | marine metagenome | isolation source: seawater | place: Pacific Ocean: South West | collected 2011 | reverse complement strand
TTTAGAGGGTTATAAGGGTTTAAACAAAACTTATCCTCATGGTACGTTTTAAAACGCAAGGCTTTATTAAGATAGGTTCTTTCAAAGGATTTTCGCAATTCATTTAAAAGTGGACCCCTCAGAGCAATATCTTGATCCCTATAAGGTAAGCTCTTATCAAAGCTTAGACCAAAGTATTCTTGGGCAATATTAATTCCACCTAGAACTCCAACACTTGAAGAGCTATTCGTGCTTATTGCAAGCTCGGAATCAACAAGCCACATTTTTTCATGGTCTCTCCTTATTATTTTCTGAAGGTCGGTCCCCCTAAACTCATTTATAAGTTTTCTTTTACAAGAATAACCAAAAACTCTTATCCCCGCACTCATGAGATTATTCAGCATAATTCTTTGATTCTTAAAGTCGGCTTTTGTTTTTTGATTAATAATATGACCTAGATTAACAGCGATCCCATCAAAATTAACTCTAACATCAAGGCCTTCACTTTTTTTCCTGGCCAATAAATCGGTAAAAAACTTTCCAGACTCATCAGATCTAAAGATGAAAGTTTGAATAAGAATAGATTTTTTCGCCTCCACAACGCTTCGGTACCTTTCCTTTAAACTCATTCTTCCATCCAAATTGGCCAGATAGTTTTCAAAGTCCTCTGTTTGGATTTCACCAGAATTTTCACCCTCTTCCTTAGGTATAGAACTTACCCAACGTATAGGAGTTTCATGGCTTTTTAAGCTTTCAAGAACTTTAAGAACTTTAAGAAGAGGAGCTTGATGCTTTCTTTTTTTGCAAAGTTTAGATAATTTTTTAAAATCATTAAAAACCTCATTCCTCTCTTTTTTGCTCCTAAAATAGAGCCTACTCCTCTCTCTTAGATGGGCTTTTAAACCAAAAAATATTCCATAAGAGTCATTAAACCGTATAACCTTTCTAAAGGGAAAGGATCTTCTTAAATCAAAAGAATCTTGAGATAGAAGACCAAACTCCAGATGGTAGGTTTTTAGGGTCAGCTTGCAATAGTTTAAATCAACAATTTGCTTTAAATTCTTTACTTCAGATCCAAGTTTTAATTGGATGAAATACTCTCCTTGAATCTTTTTTTCCAATGAACTGATTTCTTTTAGTTTTCTTTTTAAATCATTATTAATTTGAAGATGCCCACTTTCATTTATGTCAAAAGCGTTTACCATCATAGAAAAAAGTAAACTTATAAAAGTCCAGCCTATATTAAACCCACTCAAAATTGACCTCTTGGATAAAGATATTGATAAACTGCAATAAATTTTTATATTAAGGAGCCGAGTATAGGCCTGAAATCATAGGTAAGCAAACGAGTACTTTTAAATTCTCTTCGCTATTTTTTTTGACAAAAGGTCTAGAAAAATTTAAGAAAACATGAATTCTATTTGATACTTAAATTTTAAAATAACCTCTTTAGGAGATATTGTATGAAAATGATTTTAAAGACCTTTTTACTTTTAGCTTTGTTGGTAAGCACAGCACAAGCTGATGAAAGAAGGCTTATTGGAACGACGAAGATTAATGACATAAAAGACACGGACCGTATTGAGCTTCCAACATGTCAAGGGACAAAAAACCAAGAAACGACACACATTAAGTTGAAAGTTGACCGCCATAGAGTTGAGGTTTACAACCTAGAAGTGACTTTTGAAAATGGTGAAACACAAGAGCTTTATGTCAGAAAACGTTTTAGAAAAGGTAGTGCATCTGAATGGCTTGAACTTGTTGGAGGCCCACGTTGTGTAAGAAGAGTTAAGGTTACAGCAGACGCTAATATCTTTGGATGGAACCTTAGAAAAAAGGCCCTTATTTCCTTTTACGCAAGAAAATAACTTTACTCCTAACAAAGTAATTTAAAAAGAAAGGCCGCCATGAAGATCATGGCATCCTTTCTTTCCTTCGTTGAGGCACCTCTTCAAAACCGCTATAATTTAATGAAAGAGGAGTCACCTATTGAACTTTTCATTATTTGTTAAACATTTAACCTTGATCATGGCGTTTAGTGTCTCACTCTTCGCGGAAGCTTTTAATGCCAAGAAAGCGGGTCTTTATTATTTTAAAGAGCCATTTGGTATTGTACATGAAAAAGCGGATCTTGAGTCACCATCCATTAAAGTCATCTACTGTGGTCAACCACTTGAAATAATCGAAACCTACGGCCAAAAATCTACCGGTGAATGGACCATGGTGAAAAGACGAAAATTGGAAGGCTTTATTCAAACAAAATTCCTATCTAAAAGGTGGCCAGCTTGTTTTACAAGAACCTTTTCTCAATTTGTAGGTGAATTTCAAATGTCTGAAACAGACCTCTATTTTTGGGCAAAATATGTTGAGAGGGTTCGAAGGGGCCGCTCAAAAGTTAAATAAATTAAACAATGGATTCAGCTTCGACCAAATCCCTCCTGCTTTCTTGGCTTGATAAAGACTTCCTCTTTACTCTCGCATAAGGCCCTAAATCTTTCCGCATTATGTAATCCCAAATAACTTTCGTCCAGGATGAATAAGAGTGCAGATTATCATAATATTCTGGAGCTAAAGACTTGAGACGGGGAAGATTTGCACCAGCAATATTAGGAAAGTCATGGTGTTCGTTATGGTACCCGACGTTATAAGTTAAGTAATTTAAAGGACCGTAATAAGAATACGTTTCCTGCTCTCCCTTAAAAACATAATGTTCCGAGATAAAGTGACCCGTCATTGGATGAAGTCCAGTAGAAAGGAAAGTAGCTAAGAGGAAATAGCAAAGGGCCTTAGGTCCAAAATAAAAATACACGAGTGTATTAAAAGCAATTTGAATTATAAAGTTAATAATTTCATATTTACCTGGTGGCTTAGGTCGTAAAAAAAGAGGCCTTATTGCGTAGAAAAGCGGTTGAAAGAAAAGCCATATCATTTTCATTAGCCGACCTTTAAAAACAACAACCTCCCACTGACTCGGAATATCCGAATCTATATCCTCATAACCTTGATATTTGTGATGCTCTAAATGGTATTTTCTAAAAGTCGCCGCTGAAGGAATTCCTGTAGGGAGGTTTGCAAAAAAACTAAACCAAATATTGGTAGCAGATCTTTTAAAAACAAGATTGTGGGAAAGCTCGTGCATAGCTAGAAGAAGTGAGTGGTTAATAACCCCACCCACGGTATAAGACATGAGAAGAACAATAAGCCAGGTCTGATCTTTCATGAAATAGGCCAGGGCAAATTGAATAAAAACGGAGAGGCAAATCCAATACTTTGCCCGAGGACAGTGACCGTAGAGTTTTTTCACTTCGGGATGCTTTTTTAAAATTTCCCTCCGTCTCATTGCATGAGGCTCTTTTGTTTCTGACCAAATAAAACCATCTTTCCCTTTTTGACCCACCTTAACTCCTTGGTGATACTCATCCCATTTAACAAGCTTACCTTGCGAAGAATCACAATTCAACTGAGCTCTTGACCAAACAATATTTCAGACCTACCGTGGAACTTCTTTATTAAAGACACTTTTTTGATGTGATACTTATTTAAGGCCTAGCGGAGAAACAATAATGATATCAGACTTCTTAGCGACACTTGTTGACTACGCATGGGGCCTTCCCCTTATTGTCCTTCTTATTGGTGGAGGTCTTTACCTTGGTTTTGTTTCCAGGATGGCCTCTCTACGGGGTTTTTTTCATGCCTTAAAACTCATTCGTGGAAAGGGAAGCCACTCTGATTCATCAACAAAAGAACAAGTCGAAGGCCAGATAAGCCACTTCCAGGCCTTAACGAATGCTCTTTCGGCAACAATTGGTTTGGGAAATATAGCAGGGGTTGCGGTCGCGATTGGTAAAGGAGGCCCAGGCGCTATTTTTTGGATGTGGATTTCAGCTCTTATTGGGATGAATACTAAATTTTTTGAATGTACTTTGGCCGTTATGTTCAGGGGAAAAGATTACACTGGCGAAACCCAAGGTGGACCGATGTATTTTATAGAAAAAGGCTTGGGAAATAAGGCAAAGCCACTTTCCTTCTTTTTTGCCCTCTGTGGTCTAGGAGGGACGCTTGCGCTTTTCAACGTTAATCAGCTTACAAGCTTCATGCATGATCAATTCCAATTTCCCAAGATGGCCTTGGGAATTGTCCTAGCTATCATTACAGGATATGTGGTTTTTGGCGGAGTGAAAAGAATAGCCTCCCTGACGTCAAAAATAGTCCCTCTCATGTGTATTCTTTATGTTGCTCTTTGCCTTTATGTTATTGGTAACAATATAGGTAAGGTCCCATCCCTTCTCATTCAAATTATTACAGAAGCCTTTACTGGAAAAGCTGTCGCTGGGGGGGCCATGGGATCGGCCATTCTTTTTGTCATGATCCAGGGGGTGAAAAGGGCCGCTTTTTCTAACGAAGCAGGTATTGGTACGGCTCCTATGGCGCATGGGAACGCCAAAACAAATGAACCGATCGCTGAAGGACTTGTGGCCATGTTGGGTCCCTTTATAGATACAATCCTGGTCTGTACTATGACAGCGCTTACAATACTGATCTGCCTCACACCGGAAGAAATGGCTCAAGACAATGGAGTCCTCATGACTTTGAGAGCTTTTGAAAAGGCCTTTGGAAATTCAGGGAAAATCTTTTTAGGTATCTCAGTGTTTTTCTTTTCTTTCTCAAGTATATTTGGTTTTGCTAACTACAATAAAAAATGCTGGGATTACCTTTTTAAGGGCTCATGGCCTTTCGGTGATATTCCCTTCATTATTTTTTATTTATCCTCTATTATTTTAGGCGCAGTGGCCACAATGGATGATGTTGTTAATATTCTTGATATATGCTTTGCATTTATGGCGGTCCCCAATATGATAGGTACCATCATCTTATCCTCAAAGGTTAAAGGGGCCATGGATGATTACTTTAAAAGGCACAAAATTTAGGTCAATTTTTTTTTAAAAAAGAAAGGGACTCTTTAATTAAGGACTCCCCACCGAGAGGGCCTTTTCCTTTTCCAGCGTTGAAAATAATAAAATCTGGCCTCACTATAAAGATGTTTAAAGATGAACCGGTAAAAGCACTTAATTTATCTTCTTCATCAAGCCATGTAGCTTCTTTATAAGGGGTTTTAAGAAAGCTTAAATTTTTTTTTAATTTTTCATTTTTCCTTTTATGAATAACAATAACCTTCCCCCCCCAGTCCTCCCATTGTTTTAAAGAATCTCTTCTAAAAATTTTTAATGGGTCTTGATTCAAACAAAAAAGACAAAACTGCCCTTTCAACAATTCATCACTTCTTATTTTTTTATGATTATCAAAAGAATCTCTTAACCAAACGGAAGGGAACTGCTTTCCAATAAGGGGCGATCCAAAAGGATGCTTCTTCATTATGCATCCCGCTTTTATCTTGTTACCTGGCTTAAAGTGAAAACCTCTAATAAACCATTTTAATAAAGGAAGTTTTGAAATAACAAAAAGAAAACTTTGACTCAAAAAGGATGACACATTTGTTCTTGGTGAGGCCAGAAGACCTGCCACCATAGCGAGCCAAATAACCTTTTTCACCTGACCTTTTCTTTCTAGAGTGTAAGTTTTTAAAACACCAACAGGTAACTTTCCCGTTATTGAATGCTCCAGTTTCCAGCTTAAATTGTGAGCATCTTTAAGCCCTGAAACAAGTCCCTGCCCAGCAAAAGGCGGTGTAAGGTGGGCACTATCGCCGACTAAAAAAACACCTTTTTTTTGAAAACTTTCCGCCACACAGGCCTTAAACTGATAAGTGGCCTTCCTCTCAACTTTGAAATCATTATTAAATCCAGCGCCACCTTTATTCTCTTTAACGCCTCTTTGGTAAAAAAATTTTTTCCAAGGGCCCTTCTCTAGTTGAGTATCTATATCCTTATGAGAGTCTAAGCGGAACTCAAAACGTTGTCTTCCTCCCGGAGCCGGAATAGAAGGACATGGCCTATTATAACCACAATGAAAAGTTACTTTATTTTCACCAGCAAAAGGCTTCTTATTAATAGTATCCAAGATAAGCCAAGTATCTTTGTAGTTTCTAAAAACTTCAAAATCAAGACCTTCCAATTTTCTTACAAGAGAATTGGCCCCATCAGCTCCAATGAGAAAGAGACAACTCATTTCATGATTTTGTCCTTTTTCATCAACAAGTGAAACCTCATAATGGTCACCTCTATAACGGTAGTTTTTTAAAGTCCTATTATATAGAAGTTGAAAATTTTTATAGGCCAATAATTTATCTTTCAACTTTTTTTCTAGCTCTGGCTGGAAAAAAGAAACTAACTTTGGAAATGTATCAATCGATCCAGAAGTATTTAAGGTGATAAGGTCTCCAAAAAAGGAAGATGAAAAAGAGACTTCTTTTAAAGGTAAAAAATTGAAATCTTTCTTAGAAAAACCTAGTTGGTAAAGAATGCGGACAGCATCATTATCTAAACTGATCGCCCGAGGGAAGGAATAACTATCCTCCAACTTATCCACACATAGACCTTTTATTCCTTTTAAGGCCAAAAAGTTAGAGAGGGTTAAACCAACTGGTCCTGCTCCGATAATGAGGACATCAACTTTATTTTTTATCTTTGTTTTTATGCCCTTGAACACGATCGTTGAAACCTGCTTTTAAGATTTTTCAATCTTCTCATCATTCAGATCATTAATCCTATTTACAAATTGAATAATAGGATACAACTTTCTTATTTCAACAATTTTTACTTTAGAAAGGAAGGCCTGTTTATCGCCCACAACGATTTCTTGGGCAAGTCCTTGGGAAACAACATCTAAAAAATCGTCCTGACCTATATTTGATTGATCATCTTTAAATTTTTTATAAATCTCTGAAAGGTTGACCTCTACCATTCCCTTACCATCTACCTCTTTTCCTTCTGACTGCTCAATAATTTTTTCCATAAAGGCCTGAGAACGGGGAGGTATGATGAGCCTTTTTGCATCATCTAACCTTCTTTGCTCATCAATAAAACCGAGAGTATCCCTAAAAAATTTTATATCCGATAAAGTCACGTATTCATTTTTATCTTCTTCGCTTTCTTCTTGAAGAACTAAATAATTTAGCTCGCACATAATTCTTACAAACTCTTCATACTTAATTTCAGAAAGATTAAAAATATCCAAAATATGGTAATCCAGGGTTTCTTTTTTTAGCACCATTCCCTGTTCACTAAAATTTCCGTAACTTTCAAAAATAGTTATAAAATAGTTTAATAATTTTACAAGATCAGAGTTATTAAAAAATTTATAGTGGCTAATTTTTGTCCGGCTATGGGCGACAGAGTTGCTTTCCATGCTTTTTATTAGATCATTGGAGTCTCTTAACCTGTCGGCCAATGTAAAAATAATTTTTTTAAACCAAGGATTCAAGCTTGTCATTGCCTTATTGAACGAATTGAAATGAATTTGAATCACTTTCGTTGAACCTACAGAAGCAGCAGAACAACTCCTTCTTGCATCTTTCGCATTGAAATAGGCCATTTCTCCAAAGACTTCCCCCTTTTTCAAGATGGCCAATTCTACAAACCCCTTTCCTTTAGGCCTATATAACCTTATCTTTCCCTCTTTAATAATATAAAGACAATCGGCAACATCCTTCTCATGAAAAAGAACATCCCCTTGACCAAAAGAAAGAAGAGCAGGTTTGCCATCATCTTTTTTCTTTGGATCACTTTTTTCCATACGTTACCTTTATAAATTATAAAAAATATCTCTTAGATTTAATGATAATTATTTTTACTTATACTTGACTACAAAAATATTGAAAAAATTTTTGAGTTTTTTTTTCGGAATTTATCTAAAAATGACAAGGACTGTATTTAGCTTGTAAATGGAAGCTCAGCTACAAATAACGTCCCTTCTCCAATATCAGACTCAACCCAAACTTTACCCTCTAAGTCTAGAGTTGCTTTTCTTACGGCATCCATTCCAATACCTCTACCAGAAATTGTAGAGGCGGCTTCTTTTGTTGAAAAGCCTGGCTCAAAAACAAGTTGATTTAATTCAAAACCACTCATTTTATTAAGAGGTAAACTATTCAAATTCGCAATCTTTTTGGCCTTTTCTCTAACTTTAAGAGGATCAATCCCTCTTCCATCATCTCTTATACCTATTTGAAAGTGAAACCGCCCCTTTTTCTTGAAAAAGACCTTGATATTTCCTTCCTCTTTTTTATTTTGGTCAATTCTTTCAGACTTTTCCTCTATACCATGATCTACCATATTTCTAAATATGTGATGAAGAGATTCAAAAAAATCTTTATAAGGCTCGGGCTTTACTGTTATATCAGTCTCTTCAATTTCAAAATTAATTGCTTTTTCCTGCATAGAACCGACTTCTGTTATCGTTTTCTCATATTGGAAAAATATATCTCTTAAATTCTTATTAACAAAGTTTTTCATAATAACATTGTTAATCTTTAATAGTTCCTCTTTCGCCTTATGAAGTTCTTCAAACTTCTCACCTGAATTAAGACAGCTTTGAGCAAGCTCAACAATATTTCTATTTGTCTTGAGGTAGTCATGTAAAAATGTATTAAGGTTGTGAATTTTAAATGAAATACTTTTATTGGTCTTTTCGTTTTCTTTGTCATTAGAACGTGTTTTAATGAGGTTTTCTGAAATATCTGAGTCAGAACCGGATTCTGAAAACTTTCTTTTTTCCCTATCCATAACTTCAAAAAGATCTTCTTCAATAGAATGGATTCTTTTTACAATCTCTGAAATTTTAAAATTTGCAACCCTCGCTTTAATTGTATGAAAAGATCTAAAAATAGTTTCATAACTTTGTCCTCTTGGATTTTTTTGGTAATCATCTATCATAAGCTGAAGTTCAGAAATAACATCCAAAAATTCCAAAGGATAATCAACAAGTCTTAAAATCATGTCGCTTTTTTCTTTGGCAAATTCAACTTTTTTCGTGAAGTTAACTTCTTTTGTTATGTCATTAATTATACAGATTACTTTTTCTATTTTTCCCCAACCCTTACCAGCAAAAATTGGTTTATATTCAAGTTCGAGAATTCTTCCATTAACATCATCAAGCCTTTTATGGGCCAACGGAATTAAATCTTTAAAAGACATCACGCCCTTAAAAACGTGGTTTAACCATTTATGAAAGGCCATCTTCTCCGTCGGATTAAACTGAAAAACATCTGTAATGTTTTTACCTTTGGGGTTAGCATTAAAAATTTCTACCGTTTTATTTGTGGGATCATTTTCAACATAACCTTGATAATTTATAATCAAAAAGCCTTGGTCTAAGTTAGAGAGCAAATTTAAAAAGCTTTGATTTTGAATTTGTATTTCTTTTGTCTGTGCATTGACTTCATTTTGAAGGCCTGTTGTCAGTTTTTGAATTTCATCTGCCATAGTATTTATTGAAGACGAAAGAGCTGAAACCTCATTATTTTCGCCTACTTCAAACTTTTTACCAACCCTCTTACTAAAATTTCCCATTTTTATAAGATTTGAAACCTCAATAATTTCCTTTAGAGGTCTCGTCACTAAAATATTTATAAGAAAAAAAATGATAAGAGTAATGGAAAAAATTAAAACAATAAGAATAACCCCCATCCTCCTTTTTTCCTGTTCTAAGGCAACTTGAATTTTAGAATCATCAACGTAAATAGAGTACCAACCAACAAGCTCATTTTTTTTTCTACATCCAGCAGTATCAAGTCCTTCGCACTCATCACGAGAATAAAAAATAGGTCCATCAAGTTTTTTCAAATTATTTTTTAAAAGAGAGGAAATATCTTGTTTAAAATCTAATTCTACCTTTCCATTTTTGATTATTTTTTTAAAACCAAGGACGACTTCCTTTTTATCCTCATCTAAAACAACAATTGAATTAAAAATATCTTTTTTACCTTCAGATTCCAAAATGGTTTTAGCAACCTCTAAGTCTTCGTTCCAAAGAAGGTTTGCTAAATTTTTATTTAAACGGTTTTCCGTTGTTTTAGTTACTTTGTCCAGGTCTCCATAAGAAGCTCTTTTTTTCTCATTTAAAGTATAAAAAAAGTAAGTACCCAGAATAAGGGCAACGGCCATGGGGATAGGCAAGGCCAGTTTATATTGAAGTTTCATATCACGAATATCCGTCATGAAATCTTATCGGGTCAGAAGCTCAGAATTTTAAATTATTTAGCAAATAAAAGGCTAAGGCTTAGCTTTAAAATAGGAAACTTCCTCAGGTTCTAAAGGGGTTTTCTCAAGAATAAGATCAGCAGCTTTTTCAGCGAGCATCATGACAGGTGCATAAATGTTTCCATTGGTCACATAAGGCATAGAGGCGGCGTCAACAACTCTTAACCCTTCCATTCCATGAACCCTCATACTTTTTGGATCAAGGACTGACATGGGATCCACACCCATTTTACAAGTGCATGATGGGTGTAAAGCTGTTTCAGCATCTTTACGAACCCAGTCAAGTATTTCTTCGTCACTTGATACTTCTTTACCAGGTGAAATTTCCCCACCATTGAACTCTTCCATTGCAGGCTGATCGAGTAACTTTCTCGCTACTTGGATCGCCTCAACCCATTCCCTTCTGTCTTGCTCTGTAGAAAGATAATTGAACAAAAGAGATGGGTATTCAAAAGGGTCCTTAGACTTTATTTTTACATGCCCTATCGCATCTGAGTACATTGGTCCGACATGAACTTGATAGCCATGGCCCCCAGCAGGACTTGATCCATCATACCTCACGGCAAGTGGTAAAAAGTGAAACATTAAATTTGGATAGAGAACATCATCATTACTTCTAACAAACCCCCCCGCCTCAAAATGATTTGTGGCGGCCGGTCCTTTTTGAAAAAGCCATTGAAGACCAATCCAGGGCTTTCGATACCACTTCATAGCAGGATTCATGGAGACAGGCTTTTTACAAGAGTACTGAACATAAACTTCTAAATGATCTTGAAGGTTCTCGCCAACGCCAGGTAGATCGTGAACAACAGGAATGTCCAAGGCCTCAAGTTCCTTAGCATTTCCAACGCCTGATAGTTGAAGAAGTTGAGGTGAGTTAATAGCGCCTGCTGCTAAAACAATTTCTTTTGCCATCACTTGATGAACTCTTTTACCTTTTTGGTATTCGACTCCAACGGCCTTTTTTCCCTCAAATAAAATTTTAGTAGTATGAACATGACAACGGAGCTCTAAATTTCTTCTTTTCTTAACTGGATGATAATAGGCCCTCGCAGCACTTAATCTTTTTCCCTTCCTTACATTTCTATCAAAAAGGGCGAAGCCCTCCTGCTTTTCCCCATTCACATCGCTGGTTAATTCGTATCCAGCGTCTTGCACGGACTTTAAAAATGCTCCAAAAAGGGGATTAACTCCAGGCCCACGCTCTAGCTCAAGAGGACCTTTGTCTCCTCGGTAAGCATCACCTCCGGCCAAACAGTTTTCCATTTTTTTAAAATAAGGAAGACAATGAAAGTAATTCCATGTTTCCATACCAGGGTCTTTGGCCCACCTTTCATAGTCTAAAGGATTTCCTCTTTGAAAAATCATCCCATTGATACTACTAGAGCCTCCTAAAACTTTACCCCGAGCATGAAATATTCTTCTTTGATTCATAAAAGGTTCTGGGTCAGACTCATAGCACCAATCATATCTTTTGCTTCCAATTGGAATTGTTAAAGCTGCCGGCATATGAATAAAAAGGTCCCAGATATAATCCATTCTACCAGCTTCCAGGACTAAAACTTCATTGGAGGGGTCCTCGCTTAGTCTGTTGGCAAGAACACATCCTGCTGAACCGCCACCTACAACAATGAAATCATAAACTTTTTTAGACATGCTTTTATCCTAATGTAAAAAGGGGTTGTGCCCATGAACCACGCAAGAATTTATGGACCATCATGAAACCAAAACTTTTCTAATATTATAACAAAAAAAGGCAGCACTCATAAGATGATTCCTCTTAAAATTTTTAAAAAGTATTTTCTTTTCTTACATAAGGGGGTCATTTTTTATCAGTTTTTGTGTATAAAGAATCAAATCTTAAGGAGTTCAGATTATTAAAGGTAAACATACAACTTTAGATAAATCTCTCAGGCCAAGTGTTCATTGGGTTGAAAGGCTTCCTGGTGTGACAAAAGTAGTCCTTGGGTTTTCAAAAGCCTGCCGTCATAGATACTCGCCTGGAATTATCCGATATAGGAGTGATGTTGATGGAGGTATTAAAGTGAATGGCTATTCAGGAAATGGAGTCATGGATATTTTTATAAGAATTTCACCAATTGAAGAAAGAGAAAATATAAAAAAGCAAATTGCTAAAAAATTCAACTTTAAATAATGATAGGCAATTCAAAAATCACGCTGGTTCCCTCTTCAACCTTGGAGCTGACTTTTATTTCCCCTCCTAATTTCTCGACTTCTACCTTTACCGCATCCATCCCGATACCTCTTCCAGAAATTTGAGAGACCTCTTCTTTGGTTGAAAAATTTGGAAGAAAAATAAATTGGATAATATCCTCAGGTTTAATGTCACTAAAATCATCCTCTACTTTAAGCCCCTTTTTAATTAATTGTTTTTTTATTTGGTTATGGTCAATACCTCTTCCATCATCAAAAATTCTTAGCTCAAAATTTTCTCCATTAACTTTTGACTGGACAGTAATAATACCACTTTTTCCCTTGTGTTTCTCAATTCTTTCATCCTCACTTTCTATTCCATGATCAACCATATTCCTAAATACGTGCACAAGAGAATTGACAAATGAACCATACCTTTCGGTATCAACAATAATTTTTTCTCCTTCATTTTTCCAAATAACACTCTTCCCCTGACCAGAAGCTATTTCCTGAGTAAGCCCCTTGTAACGGTTTATTTTTAAAAGTAGATCTGACAAAAAGAAGTTTTTATAAATATGAAAATGAAAGTCTTCATAATTTGGAATTTCTTTTATAAGCTCCATTATCTTATTAACAGGAATGGCCAGTCCGTCATCAACCATTGTCTTTTTAGCGGCTTGAACAATTGCCGAATGCCTCTTTAGGTGCTTAGACAATTCCCCCCGGAAATAATTTAAAGCATTTCTAACTTGCTCTGTCTTCTTTGAGCTAAGGAGTTCTTCAACCATATGTAAATAAGATGAAGCGAACTTCATTCCTAGAGTCGCAAATCGCGCCTTGAGCGTATGGACTTCCCTTTGAATATCAGAATGGTTAAAGTCATCTAAAGCAGGTATGTTTTTAAGAAGTTCGTTCGTATCTTCTAAAATATCCAAAAACTCTACAGGGTTATTTAATGCGTTTTCAATAAATTCAGCGTCTTCATTTGACCTCTTAATCTTTAATTCCTGCCTCTTTTGATTTGTTTTATCTTTGAGGATAACAATAATTCGATCCAACTCATTTTTTTTGGTCGCATCCTCTCCGCTTACATAAATAGGTTTATAATCTATTTCTATATAACTATCTTTTGACATTCTATAAATTTTTGGTGCCAAAGGAAGTAAGTCTTTAAAAGAAAGCTTGCCTTCCCATGCCTTTTTTATCCACTTTTTAAAAAATGATTTGCTTTCTTCATCAAAAAATAAAGCATCCCAAATTTTATGACCTCTCGATTCGGATTCGTATAAACTTCTACCCAAAATATCTTCAGTCACTTTTGAGGCCCCATCGTGAATAGTGCCGTCTTCACGGAAAGTCATATAACCATTATCAAGGTTATTAATAAGTGTATCCTTTGATTTTTTTTGAAAATAGTAATGGCTCATAAGGTCTTCCAAGCTGATACGCTCAACTTCAAGCTTCTTATTTTGCTCATAAATAATACTGGTTTTTCTTTTTATTTCTTCTTCGAGCCTTATATGGTAAGTATCCCTCTCCTTAGCAAGTTGATCCTTTCCTTCCTTAGCAATATCTTTGAATTTGTAAGCCCTCTTCTTATATTTTTGATAATTCCTTACATTTTTTTCAGCTAAAAATAAGGCCATTAAAAAGACTGTTCCTAAAATGAAAAAATCTGCACGATGAGGAGGGTTTAAATAACCAATTTCGATGAGGGCATCATGAATAAAGCCTATAATCCCTAAAAATAAAGCAAAAATGGATAAAAATGAGAATTTTAATTTATGCCTTGCAGCCTGAATCATATAATAAAAATACAGGACAAAAATTGATAAGAAGAAAGGGTGATAAAATTTTAAAATTGTCCCAGATAAAAACTCTATTGAAGGGGTCATCAAACAAGACAGACAAAAAGTTAGAGAAACAATATTTACAGTATCCTTAAACTTTTTAGGCAAAAGATAGGGAAACATAACAAAAATAATCTTTCCATACAAGTAGGGAAAGACAAAAAAGGATAAGTACTCCATACGTAAAAGAACTTGATATAAAACAAGATCGGGGCTAAAAAGAAAAGGTATATACCTCTCTGTAAAGCCTAACCTATATGCTATGAGAAGAGAAAGAAGAGAGAAGAAAAAGACCTGTTTATCCTTAGTATTTCTTATATAAAGATAAAGAAAATAGAATCCAAATATAATAAGACCACCCATCACAAAGAAGTCTTTTCTGGCGCCTTTACTTCTTTCAGTTCTGATTATTCTTTCATCACCTAACTCCAGCTTTAAAAATCTTCCTTCTCTAAAATAATTATTAGACACATGAACTAAAATCTTAAAATTTTTTTCTCCACCCAAATCAAAAAAAGAATATTGGTTTTCCCACCAAGGGATAATTCTATTTTCCTTTAAGGAGACATGGCCCTGACTTGAAACTTCAATAGGGCTTCTTCCCTCAATGAGAATAAAAATTTTATGGGCCGACTTTATTGAAACTTTTAGTCCAACTCTTTTAAAAGGGCTATTTAATACATTTAAAAGATAAGTTCCTGACCCTATTTTTTTTGCATTTTTATCTTTTCCCCAAAAGTGAGGAATTGTTACTTCTCTAAAGCTATCAGGCTTTTGAAAAGAGACTAAATCCTTAGGGTCTACAAATTCCCCCCAATTAAACAGCATTTCACCTTTAACAATATAGCTCTCATGAATAACTTTATTGGTTTTACGAGCATCAACCTTACTACTAAAATCCACAACACCTTTGTTTGAAAAAATAAATGAAGATGACTCACTTCCCAAAACACTTAAGGAGTAAGTATTCATTATGAAAAGAAAAAAAGTATAGAAAAGTCTCAATTTAAATCACTTTTTTTATAGATTACATTCGAACTATTTTTCGGTTTTAGCAAATTTTTCCTTAATTATACCCAAGGTGTAGTTTTTTAAATTTAAATAAATTTTATTACATTTTTTGAATTGAACTAGTCTCGAAAAGACCTAATTTTTTCTAAGAAAGATAAATATACTTTTTTATTTAATAATGGACAAATTAAACTATTTAGAAATTTTATTATCTTTTAATATCTTATTTAATTTTCTCAGAACATTTTTCCAAGAGTATTTAAGGTTTTTTTTAAGTTCCTTTTCTTTATTTTTTTTCTTTAAAGTTGAAGTTTTCATGGAAGGGCCAGAAAAAACTTTTTCAGTTTTTGGCCTTTGAACTTTAAAAGTCACCTTTTGCTCAATGTTATTTCCCTTAACATCATAGAATGGAAGAAAAGGAAGGACTTTTTTTTCTTCGTCATCAATACTTCTTAACTCCTCCGCAACATCTTTTTCCAAATCATCAACTTTATTTAAAGCTTCCTTAGAGTTTTTATCTTGTGCAAAAATTAAATGATCTCCCGGTTTTAAACTTTTTTCCTCTTTCGTTAAATTATTTCTAACCATTACATCCCCCTCTAAAAGGGCCATCTGAACAACATTATTGCCTAATTCATCAGTCCGATTATTTACTAAAACCTTAGTTCCTCTAATTCCCATAGAAGCTGTTCCAGAAATAATTTTTAGAGAGTCCTTTTTGGATTTAACTGGAATAGAGGCCCTTAATTTTCCTTTTATTAAATTAAAGAGACCTGTTCGGTCTTTGGGAGTCTTGTAATTAAAATCTTTAAAGTGAACTCTTGAAAAGCTTGACATTGTAAAAATGGATTGATCAACGAGCTTAATTTTTACAAAACTTCCCTTTCCAGTTGCTATCACCTGATTTTTTTTAATTTTTGATGTCTCTTTTAGGGCCACCATTTTTCCATTTTCCTCTACTCGACTGACCGTACCTTTTAGCATAATAATACGACCTAGAAATGTCGGTATGGCCTGTCCATTTTTATTTAGCTTGTAATCTGGTTCTTGCTGACTGAATACCATCCCCGATAAAACTATATTAAGGAAAAGAAATTTGATCACTGGCCAAAATCTAAAAAGCATAAAATATGACTCTTTTATTTAATAATTAAATTACCATCTCACTCATAAATCCCCATCGTTTATTATAACAAATTTCTAAAGCTTTCCCTCTACCTCCTTGCCCTCTTTTCTTATAGTTTCTGTTGAAAAACTCTCTTGGCCAACCTACAATCCAATTATTTTTGTTTTCCCTAATAAAAAACAGATTCCTTTAAGGAGGTCCGGTGATGAAACAGCTTAATGTTTTGGGAACTGAGCTAAAGACTTGTTCCGCAAACCCTCTAACAGGTTATTTTAGAGACGGCTGCTGCAATACAAATCATGAAGACACAGGAATTCATTCTGTTTGTGCAATTATGACAAAAGAGTTTCTAGACTTTTCCCAAAATCGAGGGAATGACCTGAAAACGCCTGTTCCTGTTGCCCAGTTTCCAGGGCTTAAGCCAGGTGATCAATGGTGTCTTTGCGCAAGCCGTTGGATAGAGGCCTATAAAGCCGGACATGCTCCAAAAGTCGTCCTTGAGTCAACCAACGAAGAGACCCTTGTAATGGTTTCCCTAGACGTTTTACAGCAATTTGACAGTAAAAATTAATTTAAAGGACTCTCATGAAAAATAAGAAAACCACTTCCAAAAGCTCAGGCCTAAGGCCATCAGGCTTATTCTTACTTGTCTTTTCTCTTCGTATGTTCTTTATCCATCAGGGATTTAGTGCCGAGACTCTTCCTGGCTGCTATCTTTATAAGACTCCAAAGGAGATGAGGTACTTCAAGGCCCAAAACAAAAAATCGTTTTTCATATGCCTTGGTTACCTGCATGGAAGTCAACACCCCTACAGTCTTGACCTAATGAGGAGGCAGGCCTATGGAAGACTGAGTGTTCTCAAAGGTCAAGCGACCTATGAATCTGATTTTTTGATGAGAATGTTAAACTTAGAAAAGCTATCAAAAAGACTTTGGGAGAACCTTTCACCTGATATTCAAGATTATTTTGAATTTTACACACTTGGCATTAATACCGGACTTAAAGAAGCCATACAGAGAAGGTTGCCGGTTTATAAAACGGCCCCAGCACCAAAAAAGTGGCATCCTCGACACTCCTTGGCGCTCCTTCTTTTATACCACTTTGAAGTAACAAAAAAACAATTACCCTCTCTCCTCTCAAAAACCCCAGGGGGAACAAACAATTTTATCCGAAGCTTATTCCAAGCAGGGCCTTTTATAGAAAATCATTTTGCAGATCCCACCTTAATTGGATTTAAAGCTCCACTTTCCTTTCAATTCCCTC
>MDTD01078213.1_pt1 | contig 17550 bp, 15 predicted proteins | sample 811221 | NCBI WGS metagenome assembly MDTD01 (sample SAMN05326646, study PRJNA326480) | marine metagenome | isolation source: seawater | place: Pacific Ocean: South West | collected 2011 | reverse complement strand
CTGCTGCTGCTTCTTCTCTCTCTTTTTCTGCTGCTGCTGCTTCATCATCTGCTGCTTTTTTTGCTGCTTCTGCTTCTTCTCTCTCTTTTTCTGCTGCTGCTGCTGCTGCTGCTTCTTCTCTCTCTTTTTCTGCTGCTGCTGCTTCTTCTCTCTCTTTTTCTGCTGCTGCTGCTGCTGCTGCTTCTTCACTCTCTTTTTCTGCTGCTGCTGCTGCTGCTACCCTTTCTGCTTCTTGTGCTTCTGCTACTGTTGTTAAGGTTTGTCCTGCACTTTCCCACAGACCCCTCACTGTTTCGTTATTCCATATTGCTTCTTCTAATGCTTTAATCTTTTCTTCATCGTCCTTAGATTTATTATAATATGCTAATAAATCTGTGATATCATTGTTTTTCTCCGCATCCTCGATTTGATTTTTTATCGTTTTCTTCACCCGTCCGCTTAAAACACCACCAGATAGATTTATAGATTTACGTTTTTTAAAAGATCTTTTTCTTAAATTTTTATTGCGAGACCTTTGTTTTGTTTTCTTTTTTGATCTATAAGACCTTTTTATTCTTTTTTTAGAATTTACTCTTCTTGTTCTTTTAGAATTTACTCTTTTTGTTTTTCTTCTATTAACTCTTTTTGTTTTTCTTCTATTAACTTTTTTTAAAGGATTTAAATTCTTTTTAACCATGTTTTTATAATATAAAAAATATAAAAAATATAAAAAATATGAAAAATATGAAAAAAATATAAAAAAATATGAAAAAAAATATGAAAAAAAAAATATCAACATTCATTCCCACAACATTGAGACATACACCAATTCTGATCGCCACACTCATCTTCACATTCTTTAAGTTTTGACCGCGGTCGTGAAAAACTTGGAAAGTTAATACTAAAACCTTTTTTCATTTCTTTTTCTTTTTGTTCCATCTTTTTTATTAATTCTATTCTTTCTCGTTCTTCTCTTATTTCTCTTTCTCTTATTGCTAATAATCTTCTTTCATTTCTTATTCTCTCTTCTTCATATGCCCTTTTTCTATTTATTCTTTCAGTTTCTTCACGTAATCTTCTTCTTTTTTCAATAAAATCACGATTATCAATCTTAATTATTTTTTCTAATGTAAGGGCAATACACTTTTCCAATAATTTAAATAATGTTTCATTAGGTGTAAGATTATCATAAACTAAATTATCTTCATCCTTTTTTTCATAATATTCATTCATATTTTCTAATAATTCATTGCTATGAGTTATTTCACTTCCTGAATCTTCATATTCATGAGCAGAAATACTTTCAATATATTGTTTTAATTTTTCTAAAGTTACATCACTCGGAAGTGCCCATGTTCTTAATTTTTCTATTCTATCTGATTCTTCCATATCTTTCAGTGCAGTTGGAGATGTTCCTTCTGGTGCTTGTAAGTCTGGGTTTTTTTTTATATAATTTCTTAAATATTCTTTATTACTTTCATTAATTTTAGATTTTTTTTCGATTGGTGTTCCGGTTAATCTTATATGAGTATCACTACTAATTAAAAAATCTACAAGTTCATTTTTGCTCATTTGAAATAAATTTTCGAAGGGTTTTTGAATATCAGGATCGTCGAATATTTCATTTCTTGTTTCATTTAAAAAATTCTGATAACATTCACGGTTAAATATATTATTAGGGTGTTTTACTATTTCTATCACAGAATCATTAATTTTCCATACCTTAAATTTAGTTTTAATTTTTTCTTTTACTTTTTCATAATATATATAATGTTTTGTAAAATCATTATCGAGAACTGGATGCCCCTCACGATAGAAAGCATAAAACAAATATTTCCAAAATTCATCACTGAAAAATATTTTTAATAAACAAAACAATATATAATGGAATGATTTACAATTTTTTAATATTTCTTTAAGATTCATTTCATAAATTATATCATTAAATATATCATAATCTTTATCTTTCACAGTTTCTTTTGCTAGTAAATATAATAATACTGGAGAAATCATTTCCATCACATCTTTATGATTTATTTGATCTAAACCATAATATTGTGTATTAATTTGTTCTTGTGTTATTATTGAAGGGATTTGTAATTCACTCATTAGTATAGGGAATATGTCAAGGTGATATATAGGTATTAAATTAAAGAAATTATTGAATATTTTTTTATAATCATTATATTCCATAAAATATCTTTCTTCATAATCTTGAGTTAGGTCATCTCTTTTTTTCACTTGATAGGTGTTAAGTTCATCTAAAACATAAATAAGTTTAGATGATAGACAACCTCTACTAGCATTTTCTGAAAAACATACTCTTAATATTTGTTTATTCTCTTTATCTTTTTTCTCTTCTATTATGTGAAGTTCACTTCCAGTATTATATACTAATATACCATCCGTATTTTTTACTTTTTTAACACATATTACTGTTTCGCCCATTTTAAATTGTTTTGCTTTTTTAATTTCGTTAATTTTTTCATAACTTTCCTTAGGATTTAAATCTTTTAATTTTCTATATCTATGACTATTACTTGAAATCTTTAAAAACTGTTCTGATATTTCAGATGTTATTTTAATTTTATGTAAATCCATATTCATATCCATATTTTTTTCTTCCATTTCCTGAAGTTTTCTTTTAGTTTCTTCTAGTTTTCTTTTAGTTTCTTCTAATAGTTTATTTGTATCTGTACAGTTTTCCTCTTCAATTTCTTCAATTTCTTCAAAATTTATTCGGTTGATAATTATTAAAAGTTCAGGATATTTTTTTATCCCTTCAATAAAAGTTTCAAAATCTAATATTATTTCTTGTACTTCTTCTTCTTTTTGGGTACTTTCTAATAAAATTATTCCTATTTTTTCTATTCTTTCTTCTTCTGTATCTTCTGAAGGTAATTCTGTTTGTGTTGTTGCTGCTCGCCTTGCTAGTGCATTTGCTTTTGCGACTTCTAATATCCTATATTTTTCTTCTGCTTTTTTCTTTGCTAAAATTTTTAGTGCTTGATCGGCGTCCTGTTCTCTTGCTTCTTCTATTTCACCCAATTCTTCTATTATACCCGATACTTCTGCAATTTTTTCATCTATTTCTGTAGATTCCATTGCTTCTAATTCTACATTTTCTTTTGCTTCTGTTAATTTTTCTATTATTTCTTGATTTTTGCTAAGTTGTAGTAATTTTACAAATAATATTATAATATCTCTTTCTTCAACATCAAGTGCTTTTAGTTTCCTAGAAAATTCTTCATATGATATTTTCCCGTCCTCATTTACATCAAAAGTTTTTATTTTTCTTTTAAGATCTATTTTTTCTTCTTCTTTTTCTTGTGTTGATGCTGGGGATGCTGCTGCTTCTGCTTCTTCTTGTTCTTCGTATCTTGTTATTTCTGCTGTTGCCTTTGTTCCTTTGTTAATAGATTCTGTCAAAGCAACTTCTGCTTTTTGTAATATTTCTTCTGCTTTTTGTAATTCTCGAGATGCTTCAACATCATTTTTGAATGCAATATTACGATTATCAATTGCTTCTTCCTTAACGCTTGTTAAGTAAGCAATATACTGTTCCTCAGCATCCTCTACATTTGAATAAATTTTGATATTCATCTGAGCGTGGAGAGATAAATTAAAATCATTTTTTCCATCCCTAGCATCAGTGGCTTCACTTAGTGATTTTCCAGCACTTTTAGCATACCTTTTTTTCCTTTCCAACTCTATCTCTGCTTCTGTTTTTCTTTTTTTTGCTATTTTAACTGCTTCATTCATTTCATTTCTATATTTTTCTTTTTTAATTATTTCTTTTTTAATTTTTATTTCAATTCTTTTTTGTACTTTTTCTTTTTCTGTGCGTTCTCTTTGTTGCAATACTTCTTCTAATCTTTGTTTTTCTAACTCAAAATCTTGTGCTAATCTTTCTGCTTGTTCCTGTTCTGTGGTGGATGCTGGTTCTGCTGCTGGTGCGGTCTGTTTATATTTAGAGTCAAATTCTTCCATAGCATCATTTGCAAGTTTTTCTAAATCATCAAAATTAAATTTATTTAATAAATTTTTTTCTGCATTTATATTTTCTAATTCTTCAAATCCTTGAAATGCTCTGACTACACTAACTGATAATACAGCTCTTTTAAAGTTTGCTATACCTTGAGGTCTGCTGAGTTTTTTTGGAGATTCTCCTTCACTTGTTTCTGGACCTTGATCTTCACCTAGATCCGTTAGAAATTTTAAATATTCATCTTCTTCTTCTTTTTCTTTTTTTTCTGCATCTGCTTTAGCAAGTTTATTTATAAATTCATTATATGTAATTTCTTCCGGGAGAGTGGTGGTCGGTATGTATGGTTCTGATGAAGATTTCGGAGATGAACTAATTATATGATTATAGGGGAGTCCTGGACGTCTACGTCTACTTCTACGTGCCTCTTTACTTCTAATTACAATTCCAGTTATAGGTTCAGGATCTTCAACTTCTAGAGGTGGTAGTGTCCTGGGTCCCATCGCCCCACCTTCTTTTTTATTCCCCCTGCTAGATTTTTTAACACTTCTATTATGTTTTCTTTTTTTTCTTTTACTATTTGTGCGTTTATTAGTATTTATATTATTCCGTCTATTATTCCGTCTATTATTCCGTCTATTAGACCTTCGTTTAGTTTTTATTTTTTTTTTAGTTATCATATGTATATATATATATATTATTAAAAATATATGAAAAAATATATGAAAAAAATATATGAAAAATAAAATTATTTATGCTGCTTTGTAGATTGCCATACCAGTCTTAGCATACTTTCTTCGGTATGTTTTACCTTCATAAGTAAAAGATTCTTCATCATTATCACGCGCTTTTTTTAAAGCACGCATGTAAGGGTTTAACTTTTTAGATCCACGTCTAGATTTTTTCCTTGAACGGGAACGACGTTCAGGTTTTGACCCTCTGCGTTCTTGACGTGATGTTCTAGCACGTGCTCTACGTGCTCCTCTAGTTGCTCTACGTGCTCCTCTAGTTGCTCTACGTGCTCCTCTAGTTGCACTTCTTGATCTGCGACCAGTTCTTTTTCTTCCCATTTTATATTATAATAATATATTTTATTTTTATAATATTATTAAAAAATAAAATTATAAAAATAAAATTAATAGAAAATAAAACTATCAAAAAAATTATTTAAACTTAAAATAATCCAAAGAATCCTCCTGATTTTTTAGATCTTTTCTTAGATCTTTTCTTTTTTGATTTAGGTTTTTTAGGTTCTTTAAATAATTTATCTAAATGGTATGGTCCCGATGTATCTGATTTTTTAGATCTTTTCTTTTTTGATTTTTTAGATTTTTTAGATTTCTTACCAGTCATCCATGCATCTAAATCATAAGATCCTTGATCAGATACAACGGAAGATGAAGAACTTATACCTGCTAAAAATTCATCCATAGAACTTTGACGCGAAGGTGCTAAGGGTTTTGATTTAACACCATAACTTGATGAAAGAATATCAGATACTACTCTTACCTTTCTAGATGGTGAACGGCGTTTGTTTCTTTTATTAGTTCTCGTTACTTTTCTTTGTTTCCTTGGTGACACACGTCTTTGTTGTCTTCTTGCCGTCCTTGATCTACGGGGAGTTCCACGTCTTTGTTGTCTCCTCACCGTTCTTGATCCACGTCGTTGTTGTCTTCTCATAGTTCTTGATTTTTTTCTCATAGTTCTTGATTCCCCCCTGCGAGATTGTCTCCTACGCCCACCCGCGACCCGAGGCGGGTGGGTCCCGATCGAATTTTTGGGGGACGGGTTGGAGTCTAATTGTAAATCAAATAAATATATCGGGTTTCTTTCTGACTGTTTATTTAAGAATATCGGAATCTTATCACCTATATCGACGGGGTTTTCAGGACCCTGTTGGTAATCAGCGTTAAATTCTCTTTCATCTTTATGATCCCCCCCATGGGCAGATAAAAAAAACTGTTCATCTCCTAAATTCTCTCGTTCTTTAACATAATCATACAGTTCCTTACCTTTAATCTCAACGTTCATAAGATTAACCCGATTCAGGCGGTCAAACTTGTAGTTCGATCCCACAACCACCTCCATTCTGCTTTTTATATTATAATAAAATATTTTTTTTAAAAATAATTATTTTATTTTTTGTAAACTTTGAAGAGCATTCCTTATTTCATCCAAACTTGGTGTAAAATTATCTGTATTCTTTTTATTATTATTTCTATTATTTTTATTATTGTTATTACCTTTTTTTAATTGAACACTCTGTAAATCTTCAGGGCGAATACGATCTAATGTTTTTTTCTGTTCAACCGCATTTTTTGGTATTCCTATTTTTAACATCATTGAATACTTATTTGGTAAAGGAGGAGGTGGTGGCGGCGGTGGTGGAGGAATAAATTTTTTTATATTTAAATTTTCTTCATAATTTTCATCATCAATAAATGCATATTCTTTTAAAACTAAAGGAATATTTATCTTTGCTTGAAGAAGTTGCCATTGAAACCATATTTTTTGATTCATTGACCATAATCCTGATAAATTAATTATAAACGATCCATATGTTTTAGGTAAATCATCATTATATTTATTTTTATATTGATCAAAAAAAAGACAATTATCATCTATTCTTAAACGCATTTGAATCGAATATTTCGTTTTTTTTAAAAAATGTTCAACTGAATAATCTTGAAAATTTTTTTTAATAGATGAATAAATTTTTTTTAAATTTTTAAAAAATTCTTGAATATTCTTATCATTTTCTAAATTTTGAAATGAAAGATCTAAATATTTTTTTGAATCATTCACAGAATATTGCTGAATTCCAAAAGGAACAAATAATACAGGTGTTTGAATTAAAAAATCTTTAGAATCATATTTTAGCGGGAAAAATGTAAATTCTTGAGAATATTTTTGCTTTCTTTTTATAGTTAATAATTTTTTATCATATTTTAAATCTTTATGAATAAAAATCATTTAAGAAGTTTTTATTATATTTAAGTAAATAATACTTAAATATATATGGATTCTAATTTAGAAGATTGTTGCTCTATTTGTGGAGAAGATTTTAAAAATGAATATTGTCATACTTTAAAATGTAATCATAAATTTCATTATAATTGTTTACAATTAACTTTTAAAAATTTAAGATGTAATCATTGTCCTTATTGTCGTGGGAAAAATAATTATTTACCAGTTGTGAATGGATTAAAGAAATTACATATCGGTGTTCATGTTACTAGTTATGAAGAAGTTGAAAAATATTCTAGTTTAAATAAACCTTGTAATGCTATTCTTAAAAGAGGAAAAAATAAAGGAAATGAATGTGGGAAAAATTGTCAATTAGGTTATGATAAATGTAAAATGCATAGTAAAAATTCTAATGAATTAATTCATTTTTCTTTTAACAATAGTAATAGTAATAACTGATTTAAAAAGAAAAATATAAATTATATTGATAATAATTATTATTTTTTTAAAATAAAAAAATAAAATGTGTGATACTTGTCCCGTATGTTTAGATGTTTTTGATGATAATAAAAAATTTAAAGAAGATAATATAAAAACATTATCATGTGGTCATAAATTACATTTCAGATGTTATAGAGATTTATTTTTCAGAGGATTTAATTATTTTATAGAATGTCCTTTATGCAGAGAAATAAATCATGATACAAAACCAATTTTTAAAAATTCAGTAGATAATTTAGAATTATTTTGTGATAAGAATTTTAAAAAGAAAAGATGTATATGTAATTCTAAATCTGGAAAAAGATGTAAAAATAAAGCATCTTTATTTAATTATGGTGTTTGCTATCAACATCATAAAAATATTTTGCCAAAAGAAAAATATGATTTATTTCAAAAATATATTGATTTAATATTATGTCAAAGAAATAATTGGTTTTCTAAAATTCATTTAATAGATATAGGAAAAAAATTAATTATCTTTAAAAACTTAAATGAAATAGATGAATTAATGTTTTATTTTTATAAATACATTAATGTAAATAAAATAAAAGCAATACAAGATTATTATAGTATGTATGATTATTATGAGTTACCTCGTCCTAAATTACCTTGGGTTAATCATTGTTTCAAAAATTATATTTTTTTATAATTATTTTTTTATAAAACAATAGCAAAGATAATTGATAATCCTAAAATATTCATGAATCCAGGGTTAGCATTAACAGTTGGTAAAATATTAGGCATAACTCTTGGCCATAAGAATGTTGCCACAGCATAAATTAATGCAACTTTAATAAGGACAACCATAAACATTAATGAATAAAGTTTTTGTTTTTCACCTTCTGAATGTTCTTGAACTACAACATTTGTGAATCCTTCTAATAATCCCATTTTATTTTTATTATAATAAACATATTTTTTTTTAAAAATATTTTTAATATTATAATGTTATCAAAATATTATAGTTTACTTTTAATTGAAATATTTATTGTTTGGTTTATAGGATATAAACTTGATATTAAAATTTTGAGTTATATTAATCCATATTATACATCTGTATTATTAGCATTCGGTTATTTTGTAGTTGAATTTGTAAATATAGTTATAAAAAAGAAAAAGTTTGAATGTAGTTTACAAATTATAAAATTATTAACTCATTTAGTACCATTAATAACATTAATTTATTTAAATAAATTAAATCATAAATATGCATTGCCGACATTATTAATATCATTTATAGTATATGTATTGTATTTATGCCATATCAATAAATCTATATATGAAGTTTATTTTGTAGATCATCATCCAGAAAGTTTGGATGACTTTAAAAAAGAATGTTTAAAAAATAGAGAAAGAAACATACCAGCATGTGATTTAATACTTAATTTTTAATCAAAAACACTTAAGTTACTTCTTTCTCGCATCCATGAAAAATTATTATTATCTACTCTTTGAGTTACAACCCCAGGGGCATTATAGGGTGTATTTGGATATTTTTGTATAGAACTTTGATCCATTACACAATCTTCATCTGTTGATATTGGAATAGATCTTGAATCCCATTCGAATTTTTTATTTTTACAAAACATAGGTGAGTCTTTACTAGGAATATTTGCTGGTAAATACATTGTTGTTAATTGATCGATATTAAATGTCCCACTTACATCAGGTGTTAAATCATCATTACTCATAGGTATTACCTTAAAATTTTCAGAATAATAATTATCTAATAATTTTTCAACATCTTCATCAAACATATTATATTTTGTTAATATACCCTGTGATTTCCATCTTACATCATATCTATTTAATACATTATTTAATGCACTTTGATCGACATCAATTAAATTAATATATTCAGTACCATGAATACTTGTTACATCAAATACAATTTTAATTGTATGATAATTATTAACATCATAAATAAATGTATTTACAATACATCTAAAATTACCATAATCATCTTTCATTACATATAAATTTTCAATATCTTTAACAAAAAATTCTTCTTCTGAAATACCATTAATCCCATTTAATATTTTTCTGATTAAATTGTTAACTCGTTGTTTTAAATCTGGTTCAACTAAATTTCTGTGTAAACTCCATCTTTCTTTAACATTTTTTAAAACAACTTTATCTGCAGATGATATTTTATTTAATAATTGAACTAAACGATGTTCTGGTTTAAAACCATTTGTATTGTTCATCGGTTTTGGTTCATTTAAAATAACATATACTATATAAACTATAGATACGAGTGAAAAAACGATTATTATGTTTTTAAAATCCATTATATTAATATTAATAATATTATTTTATTTTTCAACAATAATAAATTCAGCAATAAAACGACTATCTGAAGTATTATAAATACTCCCATTATCTAAATCTGTTATTGTTATAGGCACTTTATGATATTTACCCGGTCTTATTTTTCCGACATAATTTAATTTTCTTCCTTTATGTATAGTAGGATTAGTATTCCCTGCTTCATTTGGAATAAAAAATCTACCATTGTATTTATTATCTCCTCCTCCGGATGTATCTGTTGAATTTCCACCAACTGTTTTCATTTCAATTTGTTCAATACCAACTAAAAAACCTAATGTACTTGTATTTACCTTAACTCCATGAGTTACTAATGTATCTAAATAAACATCTGAAACATTATTTATATTTAATTCTTCAGGGAGATGAACCATATATGATGTACTTGTATTTGATATTGTAACATCTAATAATAAAGACTTCGTTTCAAATTGATCTCTGTATCTGTTATTTTGATAAAATTTTGAAGCAATTTCTGAATCATATTCCATTATTATATTATTATTATATTAATATTATTATTTTTTTTCTTTTTTAACAACGAATAATTCTTTTCTTTCATTAACAAATGTTGAAATAAAATTATATGCTTTAACTAATTGATCTCTGCTTTGTGCTCCAGTTATAATTGTTTTCCCACTCATAAATACAGCAATAGTTACTTTTTTACAATCACCATCTCCATTACCATGTCCTTTACCATCACACATTGAGAAACAATTACATATACCATTTGTAATATTATTGTTAATAAAATACTTAATCTTTACCCCAGGGTAAATACATGGTTCAAATGAAGAATAAACATCACATTCAATAATTTCACGATGTAGTGTTTCACGATCTATTTGATAATCATCTCCGATTTTAAAATCAAAATCACTATTAATAAGAACAATTTCATAATTTAATATTTCAGGATTTGTAAATATCTGAAATTCTTTAAAATAATTTAAAAGATTTTGAATTAATATTTTTCCTCGTTCTTCATTCTTTAATCCAGTTAATTGTAATTTGCCATTATTAAATAATTTAACATTCACAAGTTTTCCATCATGATTTACATGGATAGTTGATTGATTATAAAACATTTTCCTTACTTTTTTCTTTCTTGTTTTTTTCAACATTTTCTTTGAGAATCCTCTTGGAGGGAGTCCATGACCATATTCAATAAAAGGAATATATTCATCAATAGGAATTGTATCATATATTTTCTTTAGATCAATATTTTCAGAAATATTTGCAATCGCAGTAATAGTTGATACATTTAATTGATCCATCTTTCTTTTTTTTTTATTTTTCAATTTCAATTGAATTAATTAAAAATTCTTTAAATATAAATTCAAATTTGAAAATATATTTTATAAAAATTTTAAATATAAAAAAGATAAAAAATATTTATTAAAAATATGTCAGATTATATATTTCGTAAAGAAATATTAAATGATATTAATAAAGGTAAATCTTATAATGAAATTATAAATTCATCTGATAATAAAAGTAAACAAGGTTTTATTTATGAAACTATTTGTATTTTATGTATAATCTTTAAACAACTTATACCTGATTATCAATCTATATCTGATACAAAATTAACAACAAATATATTTGAGTTTATACCAATAAAATCTATTAGGGAATTAATGGAAAAAAAATTGCATGATGGTGATAATTTATCCGATATATCAATCAAATCTCGAAATATATGGTCATCCTGGTCTATTAAATATGGTGATAGTAAAAGACGAACAGATTTAGTTGAATGTAAAGATTGTATGGAATCATATAGCAGAAATAATAATACAGATTATAATTTAGGATTAATAGTACAAAATACTGATAAACAACTTACTAAACATAGAAATTCAGGTCGTCCTGAAGCAGTAGTTATAAAAAAAGCATTTGTTTCGAGACAAGTATTTGATGAAAATAATATAAAAGAAGCATTTTTAAAAATGAAAAAAATTTTGATTAATCAAAACCTGACAGAATTAGAAGATATTTATGATTTTATCGATAAAGAATATTTAAATACACCAGGAAGAATTCATCTTAAAGTTAAATTTAATCAAAAATTGGCATTAATACAATTTAGGAATAATCTAAAACAATTACAACATTGTTTATCTCATAAACCTAGATCAGGGAAAACAATTACATTATTATTAATGGCACAAGAATTACTAAAAAATGGATATAAAAGAGTATTAATCATGACTTCTATACCAGATACATTAAAACCATTTATGGAAGAAATTAACAAATATTATGAATTCAAAGATATTCAATATAAATCCCAAGAAGATTTTGATAATATTGATGAAAATTTTAATGGTTTATTATTATGTTCTGTTCAATTTCTTAAAACTAATTATGATAAGAAAAAAGATATTATTAAATTATTTGATTCTCACATATTTGATGAATGTCATTTTCATTCATCAAATGGTAACACATTAAAAAAAATCATTAATGTTGATGAACAGGAAAGATTACAGATATTTGCTTCTGGAACAAGTGGCAAGACTGAATGGTTCTATGATATACCTAAAAGGTGTGTTTATAAATGGGATATAGAAGATGAAATTCGGATGAAGAAATTTACTAATTAATAATTAATAATTATATGGCATATAAATTTGAAAATAATATAAATTTCAAAATAAAATAAGTGTTAATTGAAATATGAGTGGCAATTTTAATGATGATAATAAATTTAGTGATGATTGTATTGATTCGGGATGTTTAAGAAACCATATTATTAAATCAGAATTATTTGGAGAAGGATATGATTATGTAAATACATCTGGAACTAAACTAGATACAGATCATAATATTGATGGATATATAAATAATGTTCCTGTTCAAATGCATATGCAGAGATTTGAAAATATTAAAGGATCAATCAAAAGATATCATGCCTTTACTAAGTATAAAAGGAACAAAACAAATGCTAAAACTGAATTATCAAAAATCATTAATAATAAAGAGAATAATAGAGTTTATCCTAAATATATTATATGGTCGATAATAGAACCAGATAAAGATATATTGCATAAAATTGAAATAATTGATGTAAATGATATGCTAATAAATTTAAATAAAAATATGGAAGAATATAAGAAAAAAAACAATTTAGATGAAATAGATAAAAAATTTTATAAAGATTCAAAACATTACAGTACGTTCTATAATAAAGATGATGGAACAGAACCATTATTTTTAAAAACTGAAACACCAGAATATGAATTTACATATGACCCAATGAAAAACGATTTTCTACTTATTGATGATTAATTTAATATTTCTTCTATATGGATTACTTCTTCATTTGATAATTTAAACAATTTATATATATCTTCTTCATTATTTATTTCAATACCATCTATATTAGGATATCCATACATATTTATAAAGTTATGATATATTACACCGTCATATCGTGTAACAATATTTAAGAATGCATATAATTTACTTTCTAATATTTTTTTTACATTTAAATTATAAGTTGTATACAATATTGGACCATTAATTTTTAAATCTTTATCACCAATACTAACTTTTAAATATGGTTTATTATGATTAATATGATCTAATCTTTTCATATAAATAAATTTATCATATATAAATTTATCTGAAGAATCGACTCTTCTTATATTTAAATTATTATATGAACATTTATTAATAATATTTAATGTATTATTATCGCATAATAATGGAATAAAATTTAATTTAAAATTATTTATATTATTACTATTATATATTTTACCTTTAATATTTGATAATACACTATTAATACATTTATTTTTATTATTTTTTATTAATATATATACAAATGTTGATGAAACATTAAAATATTTTGCACATTCATTAATATTAATATGTATTATTTCGTTATTTAATATATAATTCATAACATCAGTTTTTTTACCATCGGTTGTTTTTAAACATCCTGTAGGGACTATAAATAATGAATATCCATCATCTTTTAGGATATTAAATGATTTTATAATAAACTTATTATATAAATTTTTACCTCCTTTAGATATTCCACCTTCATTATTGTAGGGAGGATTAAATATTACAGCATTCATATAATCTAAACCCCATTCATTTTTTATATCTAATTCTAATGTATCACCTATATAAGTATTGTATTTAAAATTAATTATCTCTAATACTTTATCCCAATCATTCCAATAATCTTTATTAATTTTAGATATAGCATGACAAATTAATAATTCTTTTGTAATATATACATTCATTTCATCTAAATCACAGAAATAAATACATTCTTCTATAATGACCTTACATCTTTCTATTTCATTTTCTATATGAGATAATCCCTCAAAATATCTTTCAAAAATAGCCAATACAAAATTCCCCTTTCCACAACAAGGTTCTAAAGTTTTATGGATTTTACCCCAGTATTCTTTTGGAATTTTATCAAGCATTTCATCAACACAATCAACAGGTGTTGGGATTTCTGCTCTATTTTTTCTTTGTTCATCAGATGGAATGAAATGTTTCTCAATCACTTTTCTTAAGTCTTCTGGCGAACTTCTTGCATAAATTTCAAATATTTCATCAAGAATATATTCATTTGATTCTGATGTCATATCTTCTATATATTTATCTATTATTTTATTTAAATAGTTTTCTGATATTTTAAAATTATCATTTATTTTCTTTAATAGTAATTTCTTATAAAATTCGTTTGTCTTTATAATATCAAGTAATTCGGGATTACTTTTATATTTATTATCTGGATTAATTTTATCTTTTCTCAAAAGTAAACATATTAATGACGTCATAAATTGATATAGTCTTTTTGTTTTATTAATATTAAAGAAAGGATTATCATCTATTTCATCTGTTTTTATATTGGAATTAACATCATCATTATTATCATCTGTAATAGGATCTACTTTAGTCTTTTTCTTACCACCTTCAGGACAATCCTGCTTTACACCTTCTAATTTAGAATTAATTGTTTTACCATTTTTTAAATGTAATTGTGTAATATATTCACCTAAATTATCATTACACATAATATTTTCTAAAACTGTATCTGATGATATTTCACTTTTAAGTTTCTCTTCATATTTTTCAAAATATTCTATAACTAACTCCTTACTATTTCCAAATCCTATCTCATCGGGATTAAATATAAATTGTTCTATTTCATATAAATATTGTAATATTTCTTTATAACTTCTATTATCATTATTATTCTTTTTGTATTCCCGTATGACATAACTAGTATATGAATATACTCTTTGAATATTCATATCAAAGTTAATCCCGATAGTTTTACCATTTGCCTCAGTTAATGATCTATAATAAGTTTGTTTAATCTTACTAATTTCTTGACCATTATCAAGACTAATTGTAATATCACAGTCTGGATAAGTAATACCTATTCTTCCTTGATCACCTAGAAATAAGAAACATCCTCTTTTTTTATTTATCTTAGTTTTTTCCATTTCTTTATCTACAAAATCTATAAATTTTTTATCTCCATCTTCATCAGATTTATAATTTGAACATGATGCACAATAATGAAATTTTTGAAATAATTTATTATCTTTAATAAATCTCATTAAAGTTTTTTGTAATATATTTATACTTTGTCCCATTGGAAGAAATATTAGTATTAATAATGGGTGCTCAACTTTACTGTGTCTACTACCGTATGTAAATTGAATATTTTCAGCGATTTTCATTATAGTATTTTTATTCATATAATCATCTGAATCTTCAATCATTTTTAATATGTTGATTAATAACTCTCTCCCGTCTTCACTTTTTTCTAACTGGAATTTAGGAAGATATTTACAATCACCTTTCTTTTTTTTAGGTTTTTCTTCTAATGCGAATATATCTGATATATTAAAACCATATTCAGTTCCATTTTTTTCATTATAATTCTTAATTTTTCTAATTATTTCATCACTAATGAAACTTGGTTGTGACAAAATAGGTTTTGGAGTATTACTATAATCTATGTTTGTATTATTTATTAGATATTTAAATTCTTTTTCATTTATATTAGAATTTCTAATGAAATATATTTTTAATTCATTTTTTATTTTTATTTCAGATAAAAGGTTTTCTATATTATTTAGGTATTTTTCACCTGTATTATTTTCTTTTATATATTCTTTCTCTTCTAATTTAATTGATTCAGTAATGTTTTTTGTAAGTTTAAATATATTTTTTATATTTTTATCTCTTATCGGATCATTATTAAATTTACGTATAACCATGATTTCGTTTTTTATTTAATATTATTTCAATTTATTTAATTAAAAAATTCTTTAAATATAAATTCAAATTTGAAAATAATATAAAATTTTAAAAAAAAATAATATTTAAAAAATTTACTTATTATAACTAATACAATGGTATGTAGTATCTGTGGTGGAAATCATAAAAGAAACAATAAGAAATACCATACAAAAGAAGAAATCGAAATTCATGATATTTTAATGGACATAGTTAAAAAAGTTGAACAAGAAGATAAACTAGAAAAAAAAGATAAGAAAGATAAGGGAAATAAGGAAAAAAAAACTAGAAAGAATACAGATTATCAATTTACAGAATTATTAGTATGCTTAATCCTTTTGGGATTAGTTTTCTTCGAAGGTATTTCTTTGGATTTTATTATTAAATTTTCAATGAAAAAAGAAGAAGAAAAAAAACTACAATGTAATCGTAATATTCTAGGGAGATATCATATGGATTTAAAGGATGCTTTTAAAAATAATAAGTTTAAAACATCATATATCTTGAATTTTGATAAAAATATATTAAACATAGATTTATCAGATATTAAATATGTTTATTTAACAGGTAAATCTTATAAAGATTTCCCAAAAATTGTTGAAATAAATAAAGGTTATGAAGATAAAAAACCAAATTCTGATGTTTATTTTGAATTAAATAATGGTGAAATTAATGGTATATCATGTAAACAAAGTTTTTCTTGCCCTTGTACTAATAAAGTTGTTGAATTAAATAATGAAAAATTAATGGAATCACGTCATAAAACATTAAATGATAATGGAATTACTAAAGAAAATTTTAAAAATCACCGTGATAAAAAGTCTGGCGGAGATGGTAAAATTGGTCAAGTCTTAAAAAATAATTTTTGCATTACTGGTTATTTACAAGATTATTGGTCTTCACTACAACTCCATATATTAAATAATAAAAATTATTTTATTGATCAAGTATTGAACAGTATGAATCAAGGAATTATATTACCATATCAGGTTTATGAATATGATGGAAAAGAATTAGTAAATACAAAAAATCGAAAACTAGAAAAAAATTTATGTGATATAAAAATAAGCAATACATTCTGTTATGGGAAAACAAAACCAAGAAAAGCATCGAAAATATGGTTTGATTTCATTTATAATGAAGAAATTAAATATAATTTAGAAGTAAGATTTAAAGGGATATACTTTGGACCAGGTGGTCAACCTCAAATATTCATTTTAAAAGAATCAAAAGAAAATATTATTTTATATCAGAAAACAAGAGATAAATATCAAGATTCAAAAACTTTATAATTATACCTCTCTCTTATAATTTGTTATTGCTAACTCTTTCCTTTTTTTTTGATCTTCCATATATGTCCCGGTACTCCGTAATGTATATGTTAGATCATAATCACTAATATAATAATTATTAAATGCATTTTTGATTAATTTATCACTATTATATGAAATTAATTGTTGACATTCTAAATTTTTACATACATCAAAGAAATCTTCATGCTT
>MDTD01143056.1_pt1 | contig 17552 bp, 14 predicted proteins | sample 811221 | NCBI WGS metagenome assembly MDTD01 (sample SAMN05326646, study PRJNA326480) | marine metagenome | isolation source: seawater | place: Pacific Ocean: South West | collected 2011 | reverse complement strand
GATGAAGCCCGTCGCCGGAGTATTCGGCGACGACCAGTTCGCATCCGAGAAGTTGAGGGTCACGATGCCCAGGAGATCGAACAGGCCGATGATCAGCACCAGGCTGGTGTCCTTGAACAGGCCGATGAAGGTGTTGACGATCCCCGGGATCACCAGCTTCAGCGCCTGCGGCAGGATGATCAGCCGCATGCCCTGCGAATAGGACAGGCCCATCGCATCGGCCGCTTCGTACTGCCCCTTGGAGATCGCCTGAAGCCCGCCGCGCACCACTTCCGCCATATAGGCGGAGGCAAAGAGCGCGACGCCGATCAGCGCCCGCAGCAGCTTGTCGAAGTTCACGCCGTCGGGCAGGAACAGCGGCAGCATCACCGAGGACATGAACAGCACGGTGATCAGCGGCACGCCGCGCCAGAACTCGATGAAGATCACCGAGATCAGCCGCACCGCCGGCAGATGCGACCGCCGCCCCAGCGCAAGCACGATGCCCACCGGGAAGGACGCAACGATGCCGACGATGGCCACCACCAGGGTCACCAGCAGGCCGCCCCAGAGCTGCGTCTCGACATAGACCAGTCCGAAGTCGAAGGCGGCGATGGCAAAGACCAGCGCCACCGCGACGACGCCGAAGGCCACCCCGGCGACCGGTCGCACCACCGGGATCTTGGCGTTGACGCAGACCGCCGCGACGATGGCGAGCAGGATCACCGAGAGCGCCGCATAGGTCATCCAGAAGCCGGCCGAGATATCGACGTTGCCGCCGGTCAGCAGAACGAAGCCGGCGATCGGGAAGACCACGATCAGGTAAAGCACCGTCTCGCGCTTGAACGGCACCTGGGGAATGGCCGCCGGCACGAGGCCGGCGATCAGCAGGATGCCGGTGAGGTCGACGCGCCAGCGCTCCTCGAGCGGATAGCGCCCGTACATGAACTGGCCGAACTTGGCGTTGACGAAGGCCCAGCAGGCCCCCGCCCCTTCCACGACGCAGGCGTCGCGGCTGTCGCCGGTGTAGACCGCGTCAATGAACAGCCAGTTGATCACCGGCGGCACGATCAACGCCAGAATGGCGATGCCGACGATCGTCAGGATGGAGTTCGCGACGGAATCAAACAGATTGTCGCGAATCCAGCCGACGGCTCCCGTTTTTGTCGAAGGCGGCGCATATTGCGGCGCGTCTTCGGTGCGCACATAGGCGACTGAGCCCGTATCCATCGCCTCTACCTCTCCACCAACGCCACACGGCGGTTGTACCAATTCATGAAGGCCGACGTGGACAGCGAAATCGTCAGATAGACGAGCATGGTGATGATGATCACCTCGACCGCCTGGCCGGTCTGGTTCAGCACCGTGCCGGCAAAGACCGCGACGATGTCCGGATAGCCGATGGCCACCGCCAGCGACGAGTTCTTCGTCAGGTTGAGATACTGGCTCGTCAGCGGCGGAATGATCACCCGCATCGCCTGCGGGATCACGACGAGTTGAAGGGTGCGCCGCGGACGCAGGCCGAGCGAGAAGGCGGCTTCCGTCTGGCCGTGGGAGACGGCCAGAATGCCCGCGCGCACGATTTCCGCGATGAAGGCGGCCGTGTAGAGCGACAGGCCGAGAAGCAGCGCCATGAACTCGGGATTGACGACCATGCCGCCGGCGAAGTTGAAGCCCTTCAGCTCCGCATAGGCGAGATCGACCGGCATGCCGGTGACGAAGAAGGTCAACAGCGGCAGCAGGACGATCAGGCTGAGGCCGACGATGAGGCTGGGGAATTGCTTTCCGGTGGCAAGCTGGCGCGCCCGCGCCCAGCGCGAGATGCCGAAGGCGGCGGCGATCGCCGCAAGCAGCGCGTAGCCGATCAGGCCGCTGCCGGGCTGTCCGATGACCTCGGGGAGGATGAGGCCGCGGTTGTTGAGAAAGACGCCCGACATCGGTTCAAGCGACTGGCGCGGCGACGGCAGCACCGAGAGCACCGCCTTGTACCAGAACAGCAGCTGCAGCAGCAGCGGCACATTGCGCAGGATCTCCACATAGAGCTGCGCGAGCTGACGGATCACGAAGTTCTTGGAAAGCCGTGCCACCCCGACGATGAAGCCGATCACCGTCGCGATGAGAATGCCGATGGAGGCAACGAGCAGCGTGTTGACCAGGCCGACCAGAAAGGCCTGGAAATAGGTGCTGTCGTTGGTGTAGGGCACCAGCGTCTGCGAAATGTCGAAGCCGGCACGCTCGGAAAAGAAGCCGAGGCCGGAAGCGATGCCGGCCCGCTCGAGATTGGTCTTTGCGTTATAGGCAAAGAATGCGACCACCCCAACAAGGGCGGCGACGACGAGAAACTGGAAAACCACCCCGCGCACGCGCGGATTGTAGAACCAGGAGGTCCCAGCTTCGTCGCCCGCATGCTCGCCAGAGGCAGAGCTCACAGGTGTCATGTCGGACTGTATCCCCTCGCCCGAACCGAACGAATGCCCGGCTCGAAACCCCTGCCCGTTTTCGGGCGATTGTCACCTGATTTTTCAGGTTTTCGGAAAGTGATGCAAATGGACCCGGCGCGATGCGCCGGGTCCGGGATCAAACCGCAATCAGCGGATCGGCGGCGCGTACTGCAGGCCACCCTTCGACCACAGCGCGTTCACGCCACGCTCGATGCCGAGCGGGGTGTCCGGGCCGACGTTCTTGTTGAACATCTCGCCGTAGTTGCCGACATGCTTGATGATGCGCGCAGCCCAGTCGTTGGACAGGCCGATCGACTCGCCGAACTGGCCATCGACGCCCAGCAGGCGCTTGATGCTCGGGTTGTCGGAGCTCATCATCTCGTCGACGTTGGCCGAGGTCACGCCCAGCTCTTCGGCATTGACCATGGCGAACAGCGTCCACTTGACGATGTTGAACCACTGGTCGTCGCCCTGACGCACGACCGGACCGAGCGGCTCCTTGGAGATGATCTCCGGAAGCACGACATGGTCGGCCGGGTTGGTCAGCTGCAGACGGATCGAATAGAGGCCCGAGGCGTCCGTGGTGTAGACGTCGCAACGGTTGGCGTCATAGGCCGCGTTGACCTCTTCCAGCTTCTCAAACACCACCGGCTGGTATTCCATGCCGTTGGCCTTGAAATAGTCGGTGAGGTTCAGCTCCGTGGTGGTGCCGGTCTGCACGCAGACCGAGGCGCCCGACAGCTCCAGCGCGGAGGTCACGTCGAGCGACTTGCGGACCATGAAGCCCTGGCCGTCGTAGTAGTTCACGCCGGTGAAGTTCAGGCCGAGCGTCGTGTCGCGGGTCATCGTCCAGGTGGTGTTGCGCACCAGCACGTCGACTTCGCCGGTCTGCAGCGCGGTGAAGCGCTCCTTGGCGGTCAGCGGGGTGAACTTGACGGCGTTCGGATCGTCGAAGATCGCGGCCGCAATGGCGCGGCAGGTGTCGACGTCGAGGCCGGTCCACTCGCCGGCATCGTTCGGCGCGGCGAAACCGGCGAGGCCGGTGTTCGAACCGCACTGCAGGAAGCCCTTGGCCTTGACATCGTCAAGCGTCGCGGCGGAAGCGGCCGTGGCGCTCAAACCAAGCGCGGCGCCAAGCGCGATCGTCAGAAATTTGTTCGTCATGGATATGCAGCCTTCTCTTTTGCCCTGTCTGTATATCGGGTTCGTCCGAGATCACGTGCAAGGGATACAGCATGCAACCATGCGCAGCATTGGTGTCACTGGAATTCCCCTCCCGGCAATGCCGCGACCATTGTTGTTTTCTGGTCGTCAAACATGCCACCGTTATCTCACGGGTGCATTCGATGGCATTTATGGCTAAGGGTCAAGGGGCGCAACGTCATGCTGCCCGGGAATTGTGAAAATTTTTTCACATTCCGAAAATCCCAACAGTTGTTCCGAAAGGAAGATGATGTCCGCTTCACAGTCGAACGGCAGTGCCGGTCTCGCGACACGCCTGACCCACGCCGGCCGGACGCCGAGTAGTTTTCACGGGTTCGTCAACCCGCCGGTCGCCCACGCCTCGACGGTGCTGTTTCCCGACACCGCGACGATGCTGTCCGGCAAACAGACCTACCATTACGCCCGCAGGGGAAACCCGACCACCGACGCCCTGGAAGAGGCCATCGCGGAGCTGGAAGGCGCGGCCGGCGCGAAGCTCGCCTCCTGCGGCCTCAACGCCGTGGCACTGGCGCTGCTGTCGTGCCTGTCGTCAGGCGACCACCTGCTGATCACCGACAGCGCCTACGGACCGACACGGCATCTGGCGGACACGACGCTGAAGCGGCTCGGCATCGAGATCGACTATTACGACCCCGCCATCGGCGCCGGCATTGCAGCGCTGATGAAGCCCAACACCAAAGCCGTCATGACCGAGGCGCCCGGCTCGCTCACCTTCGAGATGCAGGACATCCCGGCGATCGCCGAAGCCGCCCATGCCGCCGGCGCGCTTGTCGTGATGGACAACACCTGGGCCACGCCCTGCTACTTCCAGGCGATTGCCCATGGTGTCGACCTGTCGATCCAGGCCGGCACGAAATACATCGTCGGCCACTCCGACGCGATGCTGGGAACGGTCGCGGCGAGCCCGCGCGCCTGGGAGGCGCTCGACGCCACCGCCGGCGCGCTCGGCATTCACGTCGGCCCGGATGACGTCTTCCTCGGCCTGCGCGGCCTGCGCACCATGCATGTTCGCCTGCGCCAGCATATGGAGGCAGGACTGGAGATCGCCCGCTGGCTGCAGACCCGCGAGGAGGTCGCCCGCGTGCGCCACCCCGCGCTCCCCGAAGATCCGGGCCATGCGCTGTGGCGCCGCGATTTCTGCGGAGCTTCTGGCCTCTTCGCCTTCGACTTCCGCGACGACGTCACCTTCGAGCAAAGCTGTGCCTTCCTCGATGCGCTGCGCCTGTTCGGGCTTGGCTATTCCTGGGGCGGGTTCGAGAGCCTTGCGATCCCCGTGCGGCTGAAGGGCATGCGCACCGCGACGCCGATGCCGGAGGGCGGCCCCAGCATTCGCCTGCATATCGGGCTGGAGGATGTGACCGACATCCGCGCCGATCTGGAAGCCGGGTTCAAGGCCCTCACGGGCTGATCCGCGCCACTGCGACCTGAACCAAAACGAGACCGCCCGCGTCCCGGCAAGTCATGCCGCGGCGCGGGCGGTTTGCGTTCAGACTGCGAAACGGGCGACCTCAGATGCTCGGGTCGCGGCGCTTCTCGCGGAAGATCAGCCAGAGATTGCGGAAATAGATGATCAGGCCAAGCCCCTGGCCGGCGATGAACACCGGGTCGCCGACCTGGATCGCATAGACGAACAGCAGGCTGCCGCCGGCGATGGAAAAGAACCAGAAGGCCACCGGCACGATGGAGCGCCCGACCCGTTCGGAGGCCACCCATTGCACCACGAAGCGCATCATGAACATCGCCTGCGCGACGAATCCAAGCGCCACCCAGCCGTCGAACCGCTCGATGAAGACGCTGTAGAGCCAGGCTGTCAGATCGGCTAGCACCGGGGTTACTCCTTCGCCACGTCGGCCGGCAGTCCGGCAATGTTGGACAGCTGCGGGATGCGCTTGCGCCGGCGGCGCAGCCACCACACGCCGAAGAGATCGAGGATCCCGACGAACGCCCGGTCGAAAATCCCATACTTGGAGCTACCGTGACGGCGGTGCCGGTCGACGATGTCGACATGGGTCACGCCGTAGCCCTCGCGCAGCACAAGTGCCGGCAGGAACCGGTGCCAGCTGTCGAAATACGGCAGGCGCAGGAACACATCGCGGCGCAGCGCCTTGAGCCCGCAGCCCGAATCGCGCGTCTGGTCCTTCAGGAGCCAGCCCCGCAGCCGGTTGGCGAAGCGCGAGGCCATCCGCTTGGCGGCACTCGCCTTGCGCCCGGTGCGCTGGCCGGCCGCCAGCGCCACCGACGGACCGGCCGCCTCGAGCGCTTCAAGCAGCGCCGGGATATAGGCCGGATCGTTCTCGCCGTCGCCGTCGATGGTCACCACCACCGCGCCGCGCGCGGCATAAAGCCCGGAGCGCACCGAGGCGCTCTGGCCGCAGGCGGAGGCATGGCGCAACGCGCGCAGGAACGGCAGCTCGCGGGCGCGCTCGGCCAGCATCTCCGCGCTGCCGTCGCTGGAGCCGTCGTCGACGACAATGATCTCGAAGGCCCGCCCGGCAAGCGCCGCGGCGATCTCCTCGATCAGTTCCCCAAGGTTCTCGCGTTCGTCCTTGGCCGGCACGATGACGGAAATCTCCGGCTCCGGTCCGGATGCCTGCGCGCTCATGAGGCGTCTCCCGTCGCCGGTCCTGCGGGCGCGGCCGGCCGCATCAGGCTGCGCCGGCCGGTGGCCGAGCGCCACAGCGCGCGGACGCAGGCGCGGAAGCTCACCCGCCCCATGATCGGGGTGATCGCGCCGAGCCGGTTGAACCGGAAGCCGATGCGCCGGTGCGCCATCCAGCGCGCGCCGACGACGCCGACGCTCAGGCCCAGCAGCGTCCCGGCGATGACGTCGCTCGGGTAATGCGCGCCGACCATGATGCGGCTGAAGGCGATCCAGAATCCACAGACGACGATGAGCCAACGGTAGGTCGGGAAGATCAGCGCGAGCGTTGTCGCCAGCGCGGCGATCGTCGTCGAGTGACCGGACGGGAAGCTCGTGTAGGAGCCATCCAGCGCCAGGAAGTCGAAGTGAACCGGCCCGACCTCCTCATAAAGCTTGGGCCGCGCACGCCCCAGCACCCACTTGAGGAAGAGGACGATGATGCCGCTCGATGCCACGACGACAAAGATATAGGCGCAAAAGGTCCACAAGCTGGACAGCGCCATGCGCGCCCGCCAGGTCAGCCGGTCCCAGTCGAGCGCGAGCGTCGCCAGGCAATAGATGCCCGTCGTCCACAGGATCCAGTGACCCTTGCCGAGATCGGTGATCGCGATGAAGGCGTTCTTGTACTGCTGCGGCAGCGAGCGCAGCCAAGGATAGGTCGGAATATCCAGCACGATCACCGCAATGCCGACGGTCAGCAGCAGCACCGCCAGAATGTCCTGCGGCCGGTGTCCCGGCGGCAGCGGCGCGCGCTGCGCGGCGACCCTGTGCTCGCGACCGGCCAGAAGCGCGCGGATGGCGACCGCATTGTCGCGCGCCCGCTCGAACCCGCGCCGCAACCGGCCATCCGCCGCCGGCGCGGGGCCACGGCCGTTTACGCTGTCGTCACTCACGCCCCGTCTCCTCTGCGCTGTAGAGACCGATGTCCAGTTCGTCGCCACCGTTGATGTTCAGCCCCGTGACCCGCACCGTGCTTTTCTCGCGCGGCGCGCCCAGCTCCGTCAGGGCCGCCAGGAACGCCGCCTCATGCAGGGCATCGACGACGGCGATGCGGCAGCGTGCCGTGGCGCCCTCTCCCGGCTCCGGGTCCGCCTCCACCAGAAAGCGCGCCGCGCCCTCCGCCGAGGTCGGCAACGTGTCGGTGCCCTGAAGGAAGATATAGCTCGGTTCGTTGAAGCCGACGTTGGCGACGCGCGGCGCGGGGCAGCTTGCCTCCTGCGCCACCGCATCGGCCAGCCGCGGGCTGATCCAGATCGGCGACAGGCCCGGAAGCGTGAAGCCCCAGGTCGCGACGATCAGCAGGAACCCGGCGAGCAGCGTCGACGGCAGGGCGCGCATCGCCGCCCCCCGCGCCATGGCGCGCAGCGCCGCCACGCCCGGCACCAGCGCCAGCGCGGCAATCACCGCGCCGGGCGGCGACGGCCAGACGCCGACGACCGGGCCGGCGACGAAATTGGCGGCGGCGACACCCGCGATCGGCACGAACAGCAGGCCGGCGGCGGCATAGCGCCAGCCCTTCGACGGCGGTTGTTCCTGCTTCGACAGCAGCACGGCGGCAAGCAGCGCGACGCCCGGAAGCAGCGGCAGCGTGTAATGCGGCAGTTTGGTCGCGGTGAACTCGAAGATCAGCCAGGTCGGCACCACCCAGCACAGCGCGAAGACCACCGCCGGCGCACGGCGCGCGGCAATCAGGCCCGGAAGCGCCAGCACCATGAAGGCCGACAGCGGCCAGAAGGTGCCGAGTGCTGCGGCCAGATGGGTGAGCGGCGGCGCGCCGTGGCTTTCCTGTCCCGTCGCGACCTTGCCGAGCAGGTCCTTGCCAACGGCCTCGGCGAAGAACGCGCCGTCCGTCTGCAGATAGATCGCCACGAACCACGGCAGGACCGCGAGGAGGAAGCCCAAGATGCCGCGCAAGGGATAGAGCAGCCGGATCCAGCCGACATCGCGCGTCGCGATGGACAGGAACACGACGGTCAGGCCGACCACCAGCGGCCCGACGGGCCCCTTGATCAGCACCGACACGGCCAGCGCGCCCCAGAACAGCGTTGCCAGCAGCGGACGCCCGCGCAGCGCGGCGCGGTCGAGCCAGATCCGGGCAAGCGCGCCCTGGGCGGCGAGGATCGAGGCAAGCAGCATCGCATCGGTCTTGGCAAGGCGCGCCTCCACCCCGACGATCAGGGAGGCGGCGACCAGCGCGCCGGCGACGAAAGCGACCGGCGGGCCGGCAAAGGCCCGCACGCACCAGTAGCTCAGCAGCACCGCAAGGATGGCGCCGAGCTGCGAGACCAGCCGGTAGACCCAGATCGGCGCGTCATGGCCGAGGCCGCTTGCCTCGACGACCGCCGACTGCAGCCAGTAGATGCCCACGGGCTTCTTGTGCCGAGCCATGTCCTGGAAACGGATATCGATGAAGTCGCGGCTTTCCACCATCTGCTTGGTGGCCTGGGCAAAGCGCGGCTCGTCGCGATCGAGCGGCGGCACCTGGGAAAGCCCCGGCGCGAAGAAGACCAGCGCCAGAAGAAGCAGAACGAGCGGGGCGAGCCCCCGCCTGCCGATGAGGCGCAGCCAGCGCGCTCCTGCCGTTTCGAAGCCTTCCGTTCCCCGCCCGGCGGATGTTTCGCTCATTGTCGTAAAGCCTATGCGACCGACTGGTAATGGCAACCGCGCCCGCGCGCGGTCTGGCCCCCGCGCGCTTCCTACATGAGCGCGCGCAAAAGGGAAACCGTTCACGCACAACTCTCTCGCCTTCCCCGCGCGCGGGCGCTAGCTTTCGGGCAGTCCCAGGCGGCCCGAGCCCCCTCCCCGATGCACCGACGGAGCACCTGAATGACCCTTATCGCGCAGATCACGGACCTGCACATCCGCCCCCGAGGCCTTGCCTGCTACCGGGTCAGCGAGACCAACATGCTGGCGGAGCGCGCCGTCGCGGCGCTAAACGCGCTCGACCCCCAGCCCGACGCCGTGGTGGTGACCGGCGACCTCGCGGACGCCCCCGACGACCGCGAGTACGCCGGCGTCCAGCGGTTGCTCTCCCGCCTGAAGGCCCCGGTCTATGTGATCCCCGGCAATCACGATTCGCCCGCGATGATGCGCGAGCTGCTGAGCGATGTCGGCCCGATCGACCAGGGCAGCACGGACAAGATCCACTATGCCGTCGACATCGGCGACGTGCGGCTCGTCGCCCTCGACAGTTCCGTCCCCGGCAAGCCCCACGGCAAGCTCGGCGAGGCGCAGCTCGCCTGGCTCGACCGCACGCTGGCGGAAAGCGACCGGCCGACGCTGATCGCAGTGCACCATCCGCCGGCGGCGACCGGCATCGCCCACATGGACCGGATCGGACTGACGGATTCGGCGGCCTTCGCCGAGGTGCTCGCCCGGCACGCCCATGTCCAGCGGGTGATGTGCGGCCATATCCACCGCACCATCATCGCCTCCGTCGGCGGCACCGTGATGACGCTCGCCCCCAGCACCGGCCATCAGGTGCATCTGGACCTCGGCGATGAAGAGGCGGGCAAGTTCATCATGGAGCCGCCCGGCTTCTTCCTGCACCACCATACGCCGGACAGCGGCGTGGTGACGCATCTGGCCTATGTCGAGGCCTTTCCCGGTCCCTTCCCCTTCTTCGCCGACGAGGGCGTGACCTGGTAGGACGCCTCACAAACGGGCGAGATGATGGGAGATCCGCCAGAAGTGATAGGTGACGCGGTGCAGCCAGCGCACGGCCTCGAGCCTTAGCAAGGTGGTCTCCGCATCGATGGCGCCCGCGGCCGCAGCCTCTATGGTGCGTTCGCGGAAACTGGTGCGCTGGTGCCGCAGCATCCGCCTGAGCCGGTTGAACCGTGACGCCATGCGGCTGTCATCGGCGCCGTCGCGCACCTCCGCCGCCATCGCACGCAACAGCCCGGACAGCCGGCGCAGGCGCGGGCTGCCGCGCAGGGCGTCGATGCGCTCCCTCTGCGACGCGCGATGCGCCGCCCGCGCCAGATGGTCGAGCGCGTGGCGCAGGGCGAGATTGCGGCGATGCACCTCCGGGTCGCCGTCGTCCGGGGCAAGTCTGGAGAGATAGTCGCCAAGCGCCGCGATGCCCGCCTCCACATCCGCCACCGAGCGCGCCGGCTCCGCCCCGCGCGGCGCCAGCAGTGCCGCGACGCTGCCGGCCAGCTGGCGATGGAGATCGCGGACATTGGCGCCGGCAACGTCCAGCGCCGCCGCCGGCTCCGACAGGAGTTTCGGATCGAGCCGGACCGCATGCGCTGCGGAGGGTTCTGGCACCAGCCGCTCCACCAGCCGCGAAAAGGGTCTGACAAAGGGAAGGATCGCCAGGACGCCGATGATGTTGAAGGTGGTGTGAAAGGCCACCAGCGCCAGTTGCTCGTCCCCCAGTGCCGCGACAATACGCGGACCGAGTGCGGCAAAGGGTGTCAGCAGCGCGAAAGCCATCGCCGCCGTCATCACGTTGTAGACCACATGGGCGGCCGCAGTCCGGCGCATCGCCGTCGACCCGCCGAGGGCCGCCAGCACGGCGGTGGCCGTGGTGCCGACGTCCATGCCGATCACCAGCGCCGCGCCCTGCGCCAGCGAGATGGTTCCGGCCGCCATCGCCGCGAGCGCCGTCGCGACCCCGGCCCCCGACGACTGGGTGACCAGCGTGATCGCGAAGCCGATGCCGACGAGTTGCGCCCGGCCCCAAAAGGTGTCGTCGGGAAAGTCGCCGGGCGTGACCACGCCCTCGAAGGCGGCAAGACCGTCCTTCAGCGCATCGACGCCGAGGAACAACACGCTGAACCCGGCCAGCGCCCAGCCGACATTGCGAAGCGATCCGCGCCCGAACAGCTTCAGCAGCGCCCCCAGAAGCAGGAGCGGCAGCACGAGCAGCCCGACATCGAGCCGGAAGCCGATCAGCGCGACCAGCCATCCGGTGACCGTGGAGCCGATGTTGGCGCCGAGCACGATGCCGATCGCCTGCGGAAAGGTCAGCAGACCCGAGCCGACGAAGCCCACGGTGGTCACCGTCGTCGCACTGGACGACTGCAGCATGGTGGTCGAGACCACGCCGGCCAGGGCGCCGCTCGCGGGGCTGCGGGTCATGCGCGCCAGCGTTCGCCGCAAGCCTCCGCCGGCAAGCGCCCGCAGGCCATCGGTCAAGACGGTCATGCCGACCAGAAACAGACCGACGCCACCGAGGCCGAGAAGAACACTGTCATTCATCATGCGACCTTTTTTCAGCGCCTTCCGGCGGCGTCAATCCGGACTGACACCAAGGAGAGCGTCGGGTCGTTCAAGGGGAAGATCTTCGCGCGATTTTTGCCAATTTCTTTTTGATCTTCGTCCCCTATAATGCCGTAGGTACTGAAATATTTGAGATTCTAGAAAAATAATGAATGCGCATGTCGCGAAAAGACAAGAAGAAAACCTCAGCAGCGGTGCAAAGCGAAGACGGCACGACGCCGGCGGCGCCTGACGCCCCCGCGGCCGGGTTCCGCCAAGGCGCAGCCTCCGGGGACACCCTTGCGGAACAGGCCGCGCGACGCGACAGGAGCCACCCGGACGCTGTCGCCAGGGAGACGATATCGAGGTTCCAGCTGGGAGAGGCGCCGTCCTTCGTCGTGATGCGCGTGTCGCGCGGCCCGAGCGATGCCTTTGCGATCGATTTCATCAGCGAGAGCTGCGAAACCATCTGGGGGCTGACCCAGGCCGAGATCGGTGCGGACCTGGAGCAGCTCTGGAAGCGCATCCACGTGGAAGACGAGCCGCATGTGCGCGCAATTCTGAGGCAGGCGAGCGAGAACAAGCGCGAGTGGGTCAGCACCTTCCGCATCGTCCACCGGCACGGCGGCCTGAAGTGGGTCGTCGCGCGCGGCATCCCGCGCAGCGACATCCGCGAAAGGGAGACCTGGAGCATCACGATCACGGATGTGACCGACCAGATGCGCGCCTTCCACGACCTGCAGGCCAGCGAGATCCGGTTCCGCGCACTGGCAGAGAATGTTCCGGGCGCGATCTTCCGCTACTGCCTTCATGCCGATGGAACCCACGAGATCCACGATCTCAGTCCGGGCTGCGAGGCGCTCTGGGAACTGAGCGCCGAGGAAATCGGCAAGGATCCGGCGCAGATCTGGGAGATGATCCATCCCGATGACGTCGCCGCCATGAGCGCGTCGGTTCTCGAATCGGCCAACTCGCTGCAGCCCTGGACGCAGAGCTGGCGGCTGATCCCGCCGTCGGGAAAGATGAAATGGCTGCAGGGACGCGGCCAGCCCTCGCGGCTGGCCAATGGCACGACGGTCTGGCACAGCGTGATCTTCGACGTGACCGAGCAGCGGGCAAAGGACGACGAAATCCGCCGCCTTGCCGAGCAGGACGACCTGACCGGGCTCGCCAACCGCGCCGTGCTGCGCAACCGCATGCAGGATGCGTTGACGCTGCAACAGAAAACCGGCGGCGGCGGGGCGCTGATCCTGATCGATCTCGATCATTTCAAGGACATCAACGACACGCTCGGTCACGAGGCGGGCGACAGCGTGCTGATCACCATCGCGGAGCGGCTGCGCGGCTGCATCAACGACGGCGACGTCGTCGCCCGGCTCGGCGGGGACGAATTCGCCGTGTTTCTGCAGGAGGCACCGACGGAAGACGTGGTCGACAAGGTGATCGAGCGGATCACCGTCAGGCTGTGCGACGACGTCCTCGTCGAAGGCCGGCAGACCGCCATCGGCATCTCGGCCGGGGCAGCGCTTTATCCCCGCGACGGGCGCACGCCCGGAGAAGTGCTGAAACATGCCGATATCGCCCTGTTCGAGGCCAAGGCGGCCGGGCGCAACACCCATGTCTTCTTCTCGCCCCGGCACAGTGCCGTGCGGGCGCGGCGCCAGACGCTGGCCGAGGCGCTTCGCATGGCGATCGGACACGGCGAGCCGGAGGTCGCCTTCCAGCCGATCGTCGAGACCGAAAGCGGCGCCCACAGCGGATTCGAGAGCCTGGCCCGCTGGACACACGCGGGAGCGGCGATCCCGCCGGCGGAATTCATCCCGCTCGCGGAGGAGACCGGCCTTGCGATGGCCCTCGGCGAGGTGCTGTTCGCCAAGGCCCTGGCGCGCATGTCGCAGCTGCACAGCCTCGGCCTCGATCCCGGCAGGCTGTCGGTCAATGTCTCGGCGCAGCAATTGCGCGATCCGGGCTTCGCGCAAACCGTCGGCGACGCGCTCTCGCGCCACGGCCTTTCACCGCAGTCGCTGGAAATCGAGGTCACGGAAAACGTGATCTTCGGCCGCTGGGCGGATGCAATCGCCACCACGCTGCGTGAGCTGCACCGGCTCGGCACGCGCATCGCGCTCGACGATTTCGGCACCGGCTACGCCTCGCTCATTCACCTGCGCCGCCTGCAGGTCCACCGGTTGAAGATCGACAAGTCCTTCACCGCCGACTGCACCACGAACGCGGATGACGCGGCGATCGTGCGCACCATCATCTCCCTTGCACAGTCGCTCGGCCTCGATGTGGTCGCCGAAGGCATCGAAACCCGGGAGCAGCGCGCCTTCCTGCAGCGCAACGGCTGCGACTTCGCGCAGGGCTACCTGTTCGGCCGACCGACGACCGAAGCAGCGGCGATCGAGGCCTATCTGCGCGCAGCACCATCACCGGGCTGACGCGGAAGGCGCTGCGGACATAACCGTAGAACGCGCAGCAATACGCCCGGAAAATCCGGTGAAGAAATCACCGTAACTCTTTGAAAAATGGCGACCCCGGCAGGATTCGAACCTGCGACCATCGGCTTAGAAGGCCGGTGCTCTATCCACTGAGCTACGGGGCCACTTGGGCCGGGACAGTCGTTTCACCGGCCTTGCGCAGGAGCGCCGGACGCGCGGCGGCCTCTCCGGCCCGATTGAGCGATAAGCAGACCGCTCAATGCGTCCAGGGCATGAACCGGTCGTAGCGGAAATTGTCCGAATAGGCGATCTTCGGAACCCGACGGGTCTGCTGCGTCTCGACGCGATAGGCAATGCCGTTGCGCTTGGCATAGGCGACCGCCTCATCCTGCGTCTCGAAGCGCAGGCGCACCTGCTGCTTCATGTCCGAGGACGACGTATAGCCCATCAGCGGCTCGATCGAGCGTGCGGTTTCCGGAACGAATTCCAGGATCCATTCGTGGGTCTTGCCCCGACCGGATTGCGTTGCCGTCTTTGCCGGCGAGTAGATGCGTGCGACCATCGGGCGTCTTCCGTCAACAAGAGCTTCGCCTGTCACCGGCGGAACCGGGACGGCTTCGTTTATTCCGTCCGCACGGCGCGAAGTCAATGGCGAGCTGCACACAACACGCCGCATTCCCCCACGACCGGCGGCCCGGACCGCAGGCCGCCCCTCACGGTTGCGGCAGGCGAAGGCCGAAAACCGGGCGCAGCCGGGTCACATGCCACGGCGACGGCGCAACGCGCGCGGAAACCGGCTCGCCGCCGATCTCCCCCAGGGTCTCGATGAGGGCCCGCAAGCCGCGATCCACGGCCGCGTTGAAGCCTTCGTGACGCGAGCCGCCCTTCAGTCCGATCGAAGGATTGGTGTTGATCTCATAGACGGCAAGACGTCCGTCGCGAAAGCCGAAATCCGCGCGGCCATAGTCGATCCCCGCCGCCTCGAACGCCGGCCGGAGACGTTCGGCATAGGGGTTGGACGCCATTTCCGCGACGATTTCCTCGAACTCGGCATCGGTCGAAAGGCCCCGCTGCCCGTACTTGACGAAAGGGCTGCCCTCGAGCACGGAGTTTCCCGGCAGCATGACGTCACCCACCCGGTAGATGGTGTGACGCCGGTAGACGCCGTCGCGCACCGGCGTATTGGCGAATTCCGTCACCAGCATGCGCGTCAGCGGTACGCCCGCGGCCTGGACCTCGTCCAGGCAGGCATCGAGCGCCTCCTGGTCCTCCAGCAAGCGGTCGAAGTGCTGGCTGTGCCCCTCCTCGCACTTCAGGAAGACCGGAAAGCGCTCCGGGCGCGGGCGCTGCGCCGCCGGATAGACACGGTAGTCGTTGATGCCGAGACGCTGCAGCGTGCTCAAGAGGTCGAAGCGCAGCAGCACCCGCGCGGGGTCGTTGAACACCCTCACCCCGGCATCGCGCAGCCGGCGATAGACCTTCGCGGCCTCCGCGAGCTCGAAATAGCGAAGCCGGTCGAGATCCGTGAAAATACAGGCGCTCGCCACGATCCTGCGCTGGCGAAACAGCCAGTTGTAGGTGCGGCAGGCGACCGGAAAGCGGCGATAGGGAGACTTGCGGATGCCCTTGAGGGTGTAGGCATGCTCGGCGGTGGTGATAAAATGGATCATGGGAAATACGACACTTTCCTTGCGGATGCGGCGGGTCCGATTGCAGGATTGCGAAACCGCAAGGACGGTTTGAATGCGCACACCCAATGTGCTAAAAATTTTCGTCAATTTTTACAAGGCAGGTACCATGAGCTTTTCCGTTTCTCTCGACAATTCAAAATTGCTTGGCAACCGGCTGACCGGAGATCGCATGGTCGGAACCGGAAAGGTCGGACAGGTCAAGCCGACCGTTACCGGGCCGAGCGAGCAATTGCGTCTCGACGAGACCAAGGTCCTGGGCGCGCGCCTGAACGGCGCCAGCATGGTTGGAGCGGTCAAGCCCGTTATCGAGCCGGATCAGGCCTGATCGCGGCGACGCACGCAGGCACATACCCTGATATCAAGAGGCGGCGGATGGACAATCCGGCGCCTTTTTCTTGCGCTTCCAGCCGGCCGCGCCGCATGTGATCCGGCCTGTCGTTTCCTCTGTCACCTCGGGACCAAACGATGTCCGCATCTCTGTTTCTGCCGGGAAAAGACGCCGCCGGACGGCACCTGGGTGCCCTGCATGCCCGGTTCCGGGAAAGTCTCTCCCATCTCTTCGAGCGCTGCAGCGGCCATGTCGCGTTTGACGGCGCGCGGGCCGACGCGCTGGTGGCCCGGCTCGCGCAGCCCTTGCGGCTTCCGCCCGCTGTCTACGGCCATTATTTCGACGCGGTCGATGCCGTCTCCGCCCAGGACCTGACCGCCCTGCAGCAGGCGATCGACGCGCTGATGACCTACGACCCGGCCACGACGCCGCCGGCGCTTGAGCTGCGTCCGCTGAACCGCGAGACCTTCAGCGCCGAGGACGAGGCGGCCCTTCGCCGGCAGTTCGTCTCGGACTCCCTCCACGACAAGCAGCTGTCGCATCTGATGGGCGAGGACTGCGACAGAGCGATCGCAGACCTGCGCGCGAGCCTCGACCTTCTGCGCGCGCATGCCCCGGTGACCTATGGCGAAATGGAAACGCTCGTCTCCGAGATCGTTCCGGTTCACGGCAAGGTCCATGACGATCTGGAGTTCGACGGCGCCAGCAGCCTGAGGCGCTGGGGCACCGTGCTGATCAACATGGCGCGCAACCGCAGCCGGGTCGCGCTTGCCGAAACGCTGGTGCACGAAGCAGCCCACGGAACGCTTTTCGCCATGTCCCCTGTGGAATTCTATGTCTTGAACCCGGCGGAAGAGCGCTTTTCGTCGCCGCTGCGCCTCGATCCGCGGCCGCTGGACGGCATCTATCACGCGACCTTCGTTCTGGCGCGCATGCATGTCGCCATGCGCGAACTGGTCGCCTCGCCCGATCTGGACCAGGACGCGCGGGCGCAGGCAATGGCGCTTGCCCGGCACAGCCGCGCGAATTTCCAGGAAGGCTACGACGTGCTCGCCGCCCACGCGGACTACACGCCGACGGGACGCGCGATCATGGAGGACACCCACGCCTACATGCAGGCGCTGGCGCCGCTCCCGGCACCGGATGCCGCGGCAACTGTCTGAAAAAATTTTGGAAATGGTCGGGGCAGCAAGATTCGAACTTGCGACCCTCTGCTCCCAAAGCAGATGCGCTACCAGACTGCGCTAATCTCCGTTATAATGTGTGGGTAGGATTTCCATGTACCTACATTTACTCGCACTCAGCGCTAGGGCTAAACGGGCTTTCAAACTACACTGCATCCGCTAGGACAGGGAGCTACCCTCTTCGTGTATACCTTAGTGGCACGCTTACCACTTATTCAGTCACCACATTTCAATCCGTCGATTGAAATTCTTCATATAACATATACTATTTTTTTGTTTCTGTCAAGCGTCTTTCTAATTCTTTTTCATATGCCTCTTCAAAACCCTCTAGATATTCATCTATACAAATACCTTCATAATCGTACCAAACTCTTCTGAAATAACTATCAGCGGAACGCATTATTACATCGCGTGGATT
>MDTD01098494.1_pt1 | contig 17555 bp, 22 predicted proteins | sample 811221 | NCBI WGS metagenome assembly MDTD01 (sample SAMN05326646, study PRJNA326480) | marine metagenome | isolation source: seawater | place: Pacific Ocean: South West | collected 2011 | reverse complement strand
GGTGACCGATGCGCTGTCGGTCAGCCCCCAGATCACGGCAGAGGATGTGGCGGCGATCCGCGATGCGGGCTTCCGCGCCATCATCTGCAACCGCCCCGACGGCGAGGGGGCCGACCAGCCGAATTTCGAGGAGATCGAGGCGGCGGTCAGCCTGCACGCGGCAGGCAAGGCTATCTTCCGCCCCTGATCGGCAACCCGCGAAAGACAGTCTTGAGCATCAGAAGCACGTCGAGACAGAGGGACCGGTTGGCCTGATAGATCATGTCGAGGCGTGCTTTCCGGCGAATGCACGCCGTCGTGTAGATCTGATCGGTCTCTTCCACCGTTCGGCATCGGCTCAGAAGCCATTCCTCGTGCCTGGCATAGACGATGGACGCGAGGCCCGTCACGCCGGGGCGTGACCGCAAGACATCCCTGTAAACGTCCGGAAACAGTTCGACATATTGCCTCAGCGGCGGTCTCGGGCCGACAAGGCTCATGTCACCCGTGAGAACGTTCCAGATCTGCGGCAACTCGTCCAGGCGCGTTCGGCGCAGGAAATGCCCCGTCCGCGTGATCCGCCAGGACTTGTCGCCGCCGGTGACGCCGGGATCGTTGGTCACCTGTTTCATGGTCCGGAACTTGAGCAGAGCGAAGGCGCGGTCGGGTGTTCTCATGCGTTCCGAGACAAAGAAGATCGGCCGACCATCCGTCGTCAGGATCGCCAGACCGATCAGCAGGATGACCGGCGCGAGCCCCCCCGCCAGCAGAAGGGCAACGACGATATCGAACAGGCGTTTCGCCGGTGTCATGTCCGCGCCCGTGAGATGTCGGGCAGGCGGACCGTCCCGCTCGGGACGGAGGCGTCCGGCTCACCGGGAATCCGGGTCGAGAGACGCACAGGGACTGTCCGGCGCGATGCGGAGGGTCGGGGCGGTGTCATTGCTGACCAAGACCACGGCGCGCGTGCGAAGCTGGTTCCGCGACGCCGCATCGACAGAGGTACCCGCGCAAGCACGGGTGAGAGAAGAACGAACCCGCGCCCGGCAACCACGATGTCGAGCAATCGTGTCATTGGTTGAGAACTCGTTCGATCAAAGGACGGGCGCTTTGGACCGTCGAAACATCTCTGCCCGAGTCTGCGCCGGATCGCAACCGTCCCAGCGCCCTGAACGGACATCAAGGAGCCCCCGATGAACCCCTTTTCCAGCCACGCCCTCTCGCTTTCCGGCCCGGCCACCGATGCGCTGCCCGTGAACCCCGACGATGCCGCCGATCTCGCCCGGGTCGCCATCGCGCTCTATGTCGAGACCGGCGGAACGGTGGTTCTCGATACGGTGGGCGGGCAGACCCGAAGCATCAATGTGGCCAGCTTCTCGATCCTTCCTCTCGGCACACGGCGGGTTCGGGCCACCGGGACCACGGCGACAGGCATTCACGCGCTGGTGCTGGCATGAAGATCGTCACGGAACTGTCGGTGAGCGGGGTGCGCGGCTCGGCACTGCTGACCTGCCTGCCACCCGGCGGAAGCCCGGTGCCCGGACTGATCGCGGATTTGCAAGCGGCCTGCATGCGATGAAGAACAGTCGGCAACCGTTCGCAGAGATCGTCACCTTCCCCCGCGCCGCCCCGGCAACGTGTTGGGATGCGAATGGCGTCCTGCAAACCGCCGCCCTGGACGCGCCGCGCTTCGATCACGATCCGGCGACGGGGCGGGCGCATCTGGTCGAGGAATCAGCCACGAACCTCACTGTGTAGTCGAACGCGATAGCGACTGGCGGGTGGGCAGAGAGCACCGACGAGGAAGTTCAGCGGATGTTCAAACCGCTTTCGGTCACGGACGGCGCGCTATACACGTTCTCCGTCTCCCTGAAGGGGGCGAGCGCAGCGAGGTGCAGCTGCGAACGACCAGCCGCATCGGCCCCGCTATCGACCTGGCCGCCGGGACGATGAGCGTGGCGGTGCGGTGCGACAAAAAACAGGATGAGACCCAGCGTCAATCAGGATGAGACGTTGCGGCGGGTGTGTGTCGGAGGGAGGGCGTAACCCGACCGGAGGCACACACCCGCCGCTTCGCCCGTTCTTGGGGTCTGTGATCGCGGCTGGCCCGCTACGCTGGTGGTTTTCGGAAGTGGAGAACCACCTTTGTGCCAGGTCAGCATGTAACCGATCATCAAATGAGGCTTTTCATGAAGCTGAGACAAGACCATCCTATCGAGACCGCGGCCGCGAAAGCCGGCACGCGCCGGACAAGCTCGACGAGAGCGGCACGTCCATCGTGGGCTTTGCCCGGACGCCCACGGTGGTCAGGGGGGCGGCGGTGCCGACCTATGTGCGCGTCACGCCCGAGGAGGACGCGGCCTTTGTCGCCATGCCCGGCGTGACGGTTCCGGCGCGGGCCGGGTATGCCGGACCCGGCACGGCGGATGCGGTCCTTGCCGCGCTCTTCGCGGATCCGGCCGCCGTGGCGCTCTACGATGCGGTCCATGACCGGACGCCCGTCGAGATCGACGACGGCACGGGCGGCACGATCACCCTCACCCCGCCTGCGCGCTTCGGGGCGACGGGATGACACCCGAATGGATTGTCGCAGTGCCGGCCGTCATCGCGGCCAAGCTCGCGGATAGGCCGGAAACCACGATATTTCCGCCCCTGTTTATCGACAAAGGACATCCCTTCCGGCAACGGATGCACAACATCCGGTGAGGCTGACGGGGGGAAGGGACTGGTGACACTCGGCGAGATGCCCCTCGGGAGCCCGGCCGAAAGGTGCGCCGCTGTCACCTTCTCATCAGCGGGTTCGCACCGCCCTGCCGGGCTTGATCGAGTCCTTCCGGCGATCGGCCCGTGCCACCCGTTCCTCGGCGCTGTCGGTCATCAAAAATTCACGCAGTCTTGGCATGACGCCGGTTGTAATCGCTCGGAACCGAACGCTAGAAGGGCGCGACAGGTTCGGAAGGGTGCGGCGATGACGTGTTGCGACTGCGGTTCAAGCTGGTTTCTGGCGCAGCTGAAGCCGAATTGCGCCAGGATCGCTGAAAAGAACCTCCAGCGTCAGGGCTTTCGCACATTCATGCCGCTCGAAGAGCAGACCCGCAACCGTCGTGGCCGGTTCGTCAGCGTCACGCGGCCGCTGTTTCCGGGCTACATCTTCGTTGCGTTCGACAGGGCGCGTGGCTTGTGGCGCACGATCAACTCGACCCGTGGGATCGCCCGGCTCGTGAGCTTCGGTGCCGCTCCGGCTGCCGTGCCGCAGGATCTGGTCGCGCGGCTGATGCAGCGCTGTGACGATGCGGGAAGGCTGCTGCCGACGACAGGGCTGCAACCCGGCGACAGGGTGATCCTCACGAAGGGCCCGTTTGCGGAGTTTGTGGCCCAAGTCGAACATATCGACCCCGATCGCCGGGTCTGGTTGCTGATGGACATCATGGGAAGCCGGTCTCGGGTCATGGCAGGGGCGGATCAGATGCGCGCGATCTAGGTGCGGAAAACCCCGCGTCGGCGCGCCGGAGCGCACCTTCGGCTCAATGCGCGCGCACAGGATGCCGGCGGCGGGCACACCGGTGAGAGTTGCCGGAAGGCGGCGGGCCTGATAACGTCGAGCGGCGGGCGGTTCATAAGGCACGTATTTTATAGTCATCATTGATGGACACGGGCCGATGCCGACATTGATCAGGACGCTGGCAACGCTGTCGCGGCCAACCAAGATCGCGCTTCAGGTTTCCCTGGACGCCACGCTTGTCATGCTCTCCTTCATCGGGGCGATGCTCCTGCGACTCGAGAGCGCGGCCTTTCTGGGCAAGGCGGAGGTCTGGTCTGCCCTTGTGATCGCGGTGGTCGCGGCGATTCTCGCGTTCCGCTGGCTCGGACTCTACCGTGCCCTCGTGCGTTTCATCACCGGGCGGATCCTGATCACTGTCGGCAAGGCGGCGCTCATTGCCGCGGTTGCGCTCCACCTGGCCGGTCTCGCCCTCGACGCGGGTCTTCCGAGATCGGTTCCGGTCATCTTTGCCGTGTTCGTGTTTCTCTCGGTCGGCGGCCTGCGCTTCATCGTCCGGACCTTCTTTCGCAACCCCGACACGCTCAGCAAGCGCCCGGTGATCATCTACGGGGCCGGCGAATCGGGGCTTCAGCTTCTCAACGCCCTGTTCCACGGCCGGGACTATGCGCCGGTGGCCCTGGTTGACGACGATCCGCATCTCCAGAACCTGACGGTGGGAGGGCTCACCGTGTTTTCCCCGGACCGGCTCCCCCGGCTGGTCCGGGAAACGGGAGCGCAGGTCATCCTGCTGGCCATCCCGAGCCTCGGTCGCGTCCGCCGCCGCGAGATCGTGCACGCCCTCGAGGACCTGCACCTGGAGATAAAGACCATCCCGGGCATGTCGGACATCATCAGCGGAAGGGCCAGGATCTCGGAACTGAGGACGGTCTCGGCCGAAGACCTGCTCGGGCGCGATCCGGTCGCCCCCGATCCCGATCTGCTTGGGCGCAACATCGTCGGGCGGGTGGTGATGGTGTCCGGGGCGGGCGGCTCGATCGGCAGCGAGCTGTGCCGCCAGATCCTCAGCCAGAAGCCTTTGGCGCTGGTGCTCTACGAAGTGTCGGAATATGCGCTCTACACGATCGAGGCCGAACTTTCCGCCACCGCGAAGCGCCTTGGTCATGACACGCGGATCGTGCCGGTTCTCGGCTCCGTTCAGCATCGCCGCCGGATCGAGGCGGCCATCCGCGCCTTCGGGGTCCAGACGATCTATCACGCGGCCGCCTACAAACACGTGCCGCTGGTCGAGGAAAACGTGATCGAAGGCATCCGCAACAATGTCTTCGGCACCCTCGCCATCGCGCGGGCGGCGCGGAAACTCGATGTCGAGAACTTCATCCTGATTTCCACTGACAAGGCGGTGCGACCGACCAATGTCATGGGTGCAACCAAGCGCATCGCCGAGTTGATCTGTCAGGCCCACGCGCGGGACGGTTCGGCCACCGTGTTCTCGATGGTCCGGTTCGGCAATGTGCTCGGTTCGTCCGGTTCGGTCATCCCGCGGTTTCGCGCGCAGATCGAAAACGGCGGGCCGGTCACGGTCACGCACAGGGAGATCACCCGCTATTTCATGACGATCCCCGAAGCGGCGCAGCTGGTGATCCAGGCCGGCGCCCTAGGGCAGGGCGGCGATGTCTTCGTGCTCGACATGGGCGAGCCGGTAAAGATCATGGATCTCGCCTTCAGCATGATCAAGCTTCATGGTCTGACGCCCTATCTTGTCGATCACCCCGATCAGCTCTGCCCGGATCAGGGCGACATCCCGGTTTGCGTGACCGGACTCCGCAAGGGTGAGAAGCTTTTCGAAGAGCTGCTGATCGGCAACAATCCGGCGCAGACACGGCACCCGCGGATCATGACGGCATCGGAGGTTTCGGTGCCCTTGCCCGCGCTGATGTCGATCCTGGACCGCCTGCTTGTCGCTTGCCGAAAGGTAGACTTGCCCACGATCATGGCCATCCTTCACGAGTTGCCGATCGACTATGCCCCGCTCAGCCAGGAAATATCCGATCTTCTCTGGTGCGCCGAGACGGATTCCGCAGAGGATCACGCGGCGTGGCCCGATATCGCGGTCGGAGCTGGGGCGCGCGCATGACATTGGCTCCTGAGCGGCGAGCCGGGGTGTTTCACTGGCTCTACAGCTACATCCTCCACACCGTCTTTCTGATGACGCGCGGTCTCACGCTCGGGGTCCGCGCGATCGTGCGCTCGAATGACGGCCGGTTTCTGCTCGTTCGCCACACTTACACGCCGGGTTGGCATTTTCCCGGCGGCGGCGTTGAAAAGGGAGAAAGCGCCGAGGCCGCGCTGCGCAGCGAGCTGCGCGAGGAAACCGGGCTCAGCCTTGTCGGCCGGCCCGTGCTGCACGGTGTCTTTCACAACTGCGCTGTCAGCCGGTGCGATCATGTGTTGACCTATCTGTGCGACGTCACCGGCAGCCTTCCCGAGATCCCCCCAAGCCATGAGATTGCCGAGTTCGGCTATTTCGACTTCAACGCCCTGCCGGACGACACCGACCCGGGAACGGTGCGCCGCATGCGCGAGATCGTCGAAGATGTGCCGCGCGGCGATGTCTGGTGATCCGTGGCGCGGGTCCATCGGTGCCTGTCGCTGCGGCGCACCGCGGCGACAGGACAGACAGCCAAGCGATATTCCCGGCGAAAAATAACGATTGACAGGCCGTGCGCCCTCGGCGATGTGTTTCGTGAAACATATCCAACCGGGATCCGCCCCAATGCCTATTGCTCTCTTCCCGCGCATGTTGATTGCAAGCCTCGCCTCCGCCCTCCTGATCGCGGGGCCATCCGCGGGGCGCGCCGAGACCGCGCTTGCAGCCGTCGCGGCGAATTTCACCGAAACGGCGGAGGCCCTCCTGCCTGCGTTCCGTGCGGCCACCGGACATGACGTGGAACTGACCACCGGGTCCACCGGCAAGCTCTACGCGCAGGTCGGCGCGGGCGCGCCGTTCGACGTGATGCTCTCGGCCGATGCGGCGACGCCCGCGCGGCTTGTGCAAGAGGGCAGGGCGGTCGCTGGAACGGCCTTCACCTATGCCGTCGGCCGCCTCACGCTCTGGAGCGCGGATCCGGGCCGCATCGGCGGGGACGGGCGCGCGGCGCTCGAAGATCCGGGCTTGCGTTTCCTGGCGATCGCCAATCCCGAACTTGCGCCCTATGGCGTGGCGGCGCGCCAGGCGCTGACCGCGATGGGGTTCTGGGAGGCGATGCAGCCGAAGATCGTCATGGGGCAGAATATCGGGCAGACCCATGCCATGGTGGCCAGCGGCGCGGCCGAGATCGGGTTTGTCGCGCTCTCCGCCGTCCTGAGCCCGCGCACCGAGAACAAGGGCAGCCGCTGGGACGTGCCGCAGGATCTCTACGCGCCGATCCGGCAGGATGCGGTCCTTCTGAACCCCGGGGCGGACAACGCGGCCGCCAAAGGCTTTCTCGATTTCCTGCGCAGCCCCGAGGCGGCCAAGGTGATCGCCCGCTTCGGATACGGCGCGGGCGGCTGAGATGGGCCTGCCCGATCTCGGCCCGCTCTGGCTCACGATCCGGCTGGCGGCGATCGCCACGATGATCCTGCTGGTGATCGGCACGCCGGTCGCCTGGTGGCTCGCCTTCACCCGGTCGCGGCTGAAACCCGCGGTCGAGGCCGTCACCGCCCTGCCGCTGGTGCTGCCGCCGACGGTGCTGGGTTTCTACCTGCTGGTGTTTCTCAGCCCGAATTCCGCGCTCGGCGGGGTCTGGCTTGCGGCGACGGGCACGACTCTGACCTTTTCCTTCACCGGGCTGGTGCTTGCGTCGGTGCTCTATTCGCTGCCTTTCATGGTCCAGCCCTTGCAGGGCGCGTTCGAAAGCGTCGGGCGCGCGCCGCTCGAGGCGGCGGCCTCGCTCGGGGCCTCGCCGCGCGACGCCTTCTTCAGCGTCGCGGCCCCGATGGCCCTGCGCGGCTATCTGACGGCAACCGTTCTGAGCTTCGCTCATACGCTGGGAGAGTTCGGCGTGGTGCTGATGGTGGGCGGCAACATCCCCGGCCGCACCAAGGTCGTCTCGATCCAGATCTATGAAGAGGTCGAGACCGTCAACTACGCCGCCGCCCACAGCCTCGCGGCGCTCCTGCTGGCCTTCTCCTTCACCGTCCTGCTGGCGGTCTACACGCTCAACCGGCGCTTTCCTGTCCATGCGGGGCGGTCATGACCGATCTGAGCGCCGATCTTCGCGTCCGCCATCCCGGCTTCACGCTGGAGGTGTCGCATGTCTTTCCGGGGCAGGGGATCACCGCGCTCTTCGGCCCCTCGGGCTGCGGCAAGTCCACGCTCCTGCGGGTCGTCGCCGGGTTCGAGCGCGGGGCCACGGGCCGTGTCGCCTTCGGCGAGGAGATCTGGCTGGACGGGCGGCGGTTCCTGCCGCCGCATCGCCGGGGGGTGGGCTATGTGTTCCAGGATGCGCGGCTCTTTCCGCATCTGAGCGTGCGCGGCAATCTCGACTATGCCCATGGTCGTGCGGCGGCACGCGCGGCGCGCTACAGCTACGGCGATGTGCTCGACGCGCTCGATCTCGGGCCGCTGCTCGCGCGGCGCGTGACCGATCTCTCGGGCGGCGAGACGCAGCGCGTGGCCATCGGCCGGACGCTTCTGGCGCGCCCGCGCCTTCTGCTGATGGACGAGCCGCTGGCCGCGCTCGATACCCGCCGCAAGGGCGCGATCATGCCCTATATCCGCCGCCTGCCGGAGGTCTTCGGCGTGCCGGTGATCTATGTGACCCACGCGCTGGAAGAGGTGACGCAGCTTTGCGACCGGATCGTTGCGCTGTCGGAGGGGCGCATCGTTGCCGCGGGCGGCGTGGCCGAGACGCTCGAACGGCTCGATCTCGCGGAGGTGCAGGGCCGGTTCGAGGCGGGCGCGATCCTGACCGGGCGGATCGTCGCGCAGGACAGGGCGCTGCATCTGAGCCGCGTCGATCTTGGCGGCGTGCAGGTCGAGGTGCCGCAGATCGCGCTCGCCAAGGGGGCGCAGGTCCGCCTCCGCGTGCGCGCGCGCGATGTCGCGCTCGCGCTGGAGCGCCCCCGCGGGCTGAGCATGCGGAACTGTCTCGAGGCGCGGCTCATGAGCATCACGCCAGAGCCCGCCACCGCCTTCGCCGAGGTTCTGCTGGATGTGGCCGGGCAGCATCTGCGCGCGCGCATCACCCGCGCCGCCGTTGCCGATCTCGGGCTGGCGGGGGGGCAGGCGGTGCTCGCCCTGATCAAGGCCGTGTCCTTTGACCGCCAGGCCCTGCCGCGGGACCGGAGCGCCGATGCCGGACCGCCCTAGCGCGCGGCGGCGGGCGCGCGCGTTTCGCGCGGCGAGCGGCCGAAGGCGCGGCGATACCGGCGCGTCATGGCCGAGGCATCGGCATAGCCCACGCGCGCCGCGATCTCGGCCACCGAAAGCCCCGTGTCCTGCACCAGCCTGCGCGCCTCCGACATGCGGATGAGGGCGTAAATCTCGCGCGGCGCGCGCCCCGCCGCCGCGCGGCACCGCTGTTCGAGCCCGCGCTGGCTCAGGCCCAGATGGCGGGCGATCGCGGCGATGCTCAGCGGCTGTTCGAGGTTGCGCCGCATCAGCGCGGCGGCCGCGCGCACCACGCGATCCCCGGCAAGGCCGGGCAGCGGCAGGCCCGCGCCCCGCCCCTCGCCATGCATGAAGAGCGCGCCCACGTCGAGGCTCAGCATCGGGCCGTGATGGCGCGCGATCAGCTCGAGCATCAGCTCCATCGTCGTGCTGGCCCCGCCGCAGCTCAGCCGGTCGCGGTCGATCACCACGCGGTCGCGCACCACCTCCACCTCGGGATAGCCTTCCTCGAACTCGGTCAGCACATCCCAGTGCGAGGTGGCGCGATAGCCGTCAAGCAGCCCGGCCGAGGCAAGCAGGAGGCTGCCGGTGTCAAGGCCCACAAGGCACCCGCAGCGCGTGGCGGCGGCGCGCAACTGCCGCAAAAGGGCCGGGCGCGCCGCCTCGCGGTATCCGTAACTCGGCATGACGAAGAGATAATCCGCCGATTGCAGATCGCCCAGCACCCGCTCGGGCGTGACCGGCAGACCGGAGGAGGACCGCACCGGCCCGGGCCCGAGCCCGAGGAACTGCCAGCGATAGCACGGTCTCTGCGCAAGCGTGTTCGCCGCGCGCAGCGGCTCGACCGCGTTGGCAAGGCACAGGTTGGAGAAATCCGGAAAGAGCAGGATGGCGATGTGGCGCTGCATGAAATTTTCGAGTCCTGCATGATGACCGGCAAGAACAGCATGATGGATCGCCGCGCCGCTTTCTAGCCTGTTCGCTGGGACGCAGCGGAGGATGCCATGGAATTCGGCCTGAACCCGGAACAGGAAATGATCGTCGAGACGGTCCGCAGCTTTGTCGAGACCGAGATCTACCCGCATGAGGCCGAGGTGGAGCGCCGGGGCGAGGTGCCGCCCGAGCTTGCCGCGGAGTTGCGCCGCAAGGTCATCGAGATGGGATTCTGGGCCTGCAATTTCCCCGAGGAGATCGGCGGCGGCGGTCTTGGCCACCTCGAATTCGCGCTGGTCGAGCGGGAACTGGGGCGCGGCTCGATGGCGCTCACGCATTTCTTCGGGCGGCCGCAGAACATCCTGATGGCCTGCGAGGGCGAACAGCGCGAGCGCTACCTGCTTCCGGCGGTGCGCGGCGAGCGGATGGACGCGCTGGCGATGACCGAGCCCGATGCCGGATCTGATGTGCGCGGCATGAAATGCAACGCGCAGCGCGACGGGGCCGACTGGATCGTGAACGGCACCAAGCACTTCATCTCGGGCGCGGACACGGCCGATTTCTTCATCGTCTTCGTGGCGACCGGAGTGGACGAGACGGCGCATGGTCCCAAGAAGCGCATCACCTGCTTTCTGGTCGATCGCGGGCATCCCGGCTTTACCGTGCGCGACGGCTATCGTTCGGTCTCGCATCGCGGCTACAAGAACTGCATCCTCGAGTTTGACGATTGCCGCCTGCCGCAGGCACAGGTTCTGGGCGAGGTGGATGGCGGGTTCGAGGTGATGAACACCTGGCTTTACGCCACCCGGATCACCGTGGCGACGATGAGCGTCGGGCGCGCGCGCCGGGTTTTCGATCTTGCGCTGCACCATGCCGCCGAGCGGCGGCAATTCGGCCAGCCGATCGCGAAATTCCAGGGCGTCAGCTTTCAGATCGCCGACATGATCACCGAGATCGACGCCGCCGACTGGCTGACGCTCGCCGCCGCCTGGCGGCTTGACCGGGGCCTGCCCGCCAATCGAGAGATCGCCAGCGCCAAGCTCTACGCCTCCGAGATGCTGGCGCGGGTGACCGACGCGGCGCTGCAGATCCATGGCGGCATGGGGTTGATGGATGATCTGCCGATCGAGCGGTTCTGGCGCGATGCGCGGGTCGAGCGGATCTGGGACGGCACCAGCGAGATCCAGCGCCATATCATCGGGCGGGACCTGTTCCGCCCGCTCGGGGCCTGAGCGCGATGCAGGACCTGTCGCGCCTGCTGCGCCCGCGTTCCATCGCGGTGATCGGCGGCGGCCCCTGGTGCCGCGACGTGATCGCGCAATGCCGTCGGATCGGCTTTGCCGGTCCGGTCTGGCCGGTGCATCCACACCGAGACGAGATCGGCGGCCTGCCCGCCCATGCCCGCGTGACGGACCTGCCCGAGCCCCCCGATGCCGTCTTCATCGGGGTCAACCGCGCCGCCAGCATCGAGACTGTGCGCGCGCTCCATGCGATGGGGGCCGGGGGGGCGGTCTGTTTCGCCTCGGGTTTTCGCGAGTCGGCCTCCGAGACCGGCGATGGCAGGGAACTGGAGGCGGCCCTCGTCGATGCCGCAGGGGGGCTGCGCATTCTCGGGCCGAATTGCTACGGCTTTCTCAACCTGCTCGACGGGGCGGCGCTCTGGCCCGATCAGCAGGGCGCGCGGCGGGTGGAGAGGGGCGTGGCGCTGATCACGCAATCCTCCAACATCGCCATCAACCTGACCATGCAGACCCGGGGCCTGCCTCTGGCCTATGTGGTCACCGTCGGCAACCAGGCGCAGACCGGCATGGCCGAGATCGCCGGGACGCTGCTGGCCGATGAGCGGGTCACCGCCCTCGGGCTGCATGTCGAGGGCGTGGGCGATCTGGCGGCGTTCGAGGCGATGACCCGCGCCGCCCGGGCGCACGGCGTTCCGGTGGTGGTGATCAAGTCGGGGCGCACCGCGCAGGCGCAGGCGGCCGCGCTGTCGCATACCGGCGCGCTTGCGGGCAGCGATGCGGGCGCGCGGGCGCTGTTCGAGCGGCTGGGCGTGGTGCAGGTCGACACGCTCTCGGAGATGCTGGAGACGCTGAAGATCCTGCATGTGACCGGCCCGCTCGCCTCGCCCCGGATCGCGTCGTTCTCCTCGTCGGGGGGCGAGGCGGGGTTGATCGCGGATCAGGCGGCGCGCGCCGGGCTGATCTGCCCGCCGCTCGACGCGGCACAGGAGGCGGGGTTGCGCGCCGCGCTCGGGCCGCGCGTCGCGTTGGCCAATCCGCTCGATTACCACACCTATATCTGGGGCGACCGCGCGGCCATCGCCGCCACCTTCTCGGCGATGATGGCGGGGGATCTGGCACTGGGCGTGGTGATCCTCGACTTCCCGCGCCCGGACCGCTGCGACGGGGCGGCCTGGCATATCGTGATCGACGCCGTGGCCGACACCATGGCCACGACGGGGCGGCCCATGGCGATCCTGTCGAGCCTGCCCGAGACCATGCCCGAAGACGTGGCGGAAGCGCTCATCGAGCGCGGCATCGTGCCGCTTTGCGGCATGGCCGAGGGGGTGGCGGCGATGGCCGCCGCCGCGCATTGCGGCGCTGTGCGGGCACACTTCAGCCCGCTGGTGATCCCCGCGCCAATCGGAGATGAAAGCCATTTGCTGACCGAGGCCGAGGCCAAGGCCCGGCTGGCGGCGCATGGCGTGGCGGTGCCGCGCGCAGCAACGGCCCATCGCCCCGAAGAGGCCGCAGAGGCCGCCGCCGCGCTCGGCTTTCCGGTGGTGCTCAAGGCCCTTGGCATCGCCCACAAGACCGAGGCCGGGGCGGTCGCGCTCCACCTCTCAAGCCCCGAGGCGGTCGCCGCGGCGGCCAGGCGCATGGGCGGCGCGGCGTTCCTGATCGAGGAAATGATCACCGGCGGCGTGGCGGAGCTGCTGGTGGGAGTGATCCGCGACCCGGCGCATGGCTTCGTGCTGACGCTTGGCGCGGGCGGCGTGCTGACCGAGCGGCTGGCCGATACCGTCTCGCTGCTCCTGCCCGCCCCGCCCGAGGATATCCGCGCCGCGCTCGACCGGCTGAGGATCGCGCCGCTGCTGCACGGCTATCGCGGCGCGCCCGCCGCCGATCTTGGGGCGCTGGTCGCCGCCATCGGCGCGGTGCAGGACTGCGCGCTTGCGCATGCCGCGCAGGTGCACGAGCTTGAGATCAACCCGCTGGTCGCCACCCCGGAGCGCGCCATCGCGCTCGATGCCCTATTCAGACTGGGAGGACCCCCATGACCGACAGCCCCATCCGAACCGAACGCCGAGGCGCGGTGCTCGAGGTGACGCTCGACCGGCCCAAGGCCAACGCGATAGATTTCGCCACCAGCCGCATCATGGGCGAGGTGTTCACCGAGTTCCGCGACGACCCGGATCTGCGGGTCGCGATCCTGACCGGGGCGGGCGAGAAGTTCTTTTGCCCCGGCTGGGATCTCAAGGCCGCCGCCGGGGGCGAGGCGGTGGATGGCGACTATGGCAAGGGCGGCTTTGGCGGCTTGCAGGAGCTGCGCGGCCTCAACAAGCCGGTGATCGCCGCCGTGAACGGCATCGCCTGCGGCGGCGGGCTGGAGCTGGCGCTCTGCGCCGATATCATCCTTGCCGCCGATCATGCCAGTTTCGCCCTGCCGGAAATCCGCTCCGGAACGGTGGCGGATGCCGCCTCGATCAGGCTGCCCCGGCGCATTCCCTATCACATCGCGATGGAATTGCTGTTCACCGGGCGCTGGTTCGACGCGGGGGAGGCGGCGCATTGGGGGCTGGTCAACCGGGTGCTGCCCGCCTCGGATCTTATGGGGGCCGCGCGGCAGATGGCCGACGATCTGGCCGCGGGCCCGCCGCTCGTCTTTGCCGCGATCAAGGAAATCGTGCGCGAGGCCGAGGGCATGAAGTTCAACGATGCGCTCAACCGCGTCACGAAAAGCCAGTTCGAGACGGTGGAACGGCTCTACCGGTCGGAGGATCAGAAGGAAGGGGCGCGCGCCTTCGCCGAGAAGCGCGATCCGGTTTGGAAAGGGAGGTAAGCCATGCCGCTGACCATGACCCGTGAGGTCTTCATCACCTGCGCCGTGACCGGCTCTGGTGGAACCCAGGACCGCAGCCCGCATGTGCCGCGCTCGCCCCGGCAGATCGCCGAGAGCGCGATCGACGCCGCCAGGGCAGGGGCCGCCATCGTGCATTGCCATGTCCGCGACCCCGAGACCGGCGCGCCGTCGCGGCGGCTCGACCTCTACCGCGAGGTGACCGAGCGCATCCGCGCGGCGGAGGTGGATGTGGTGCTCAACCTGACCGCCGGGATGGGCGGCGATCTGGTCTTCGGCCCGCCCGATGCGCCCTTGCCACTGCAAGAGGCAGGCACCGACATGATCGGGGCAGAGGCGCGGCTTGCCCATGTCACCGCCTGCCTGCCCGAGATCTGCACGCTCGATTGCGGCACGATGAATTTCGCCGAGGCCGATTACGTGATGACCAACACGCCCGGCATGTTGCGCGCCATGGGCCGGATGATCACCGAGCTTGGCGTGAAGCCCGAGATCGAGGCGTTTGACACCGGGCATCTGTGGTTCGCCAAGGAGCTGGTGCGCGAGGGCGTGCTGGAGGCCCCCGCGCTGGTGCAGCTCTGCATGGGGGTGCCCTGGGGCGCGCCGGATGACCTGAATACCTTCCTGGCGATGGTCAATAACGTGCCCGACGACTGGACCTTCTCGGCCTTTTCGTTGGGGCGCAACCAGATGGCCTATGCGGCGGCGGCGGTGCTGGCGGGGGGGCATGTCCGCGTGGGGCTCGAGGACAATCTCTGGCTGGACAAGGGCGTGCTCGCCACCAACGCGCAACTGGTCGAGCGCGCGGCGGGCATCGTCGAGCGCATGGGCGCGCGGGTCATGACGCCCGCCGAGGTGCGCGCGAAGCTGGGCCTTGTGAAGCGGGCCCCGGCATGAGCCGCGCCGCGATCATCGGGGGCGGCGTGATCGGCGGCGGCTGGGCCGCGCGCTTCCTGCTCAATGGCTGGGACGTGGCGGTGTTCGACCCCGACCCGGAGGCCGCGCGCAAGATCGGCGCGGTGCTCGACAATGCCCGCCGCGCGCTGCCCGCGCTCTATGACCGGGCGCTGCCGTCCGAGGGGGGGCTGAGCTATTGCCCCGATCTGGCCGAAGCGGTGGCCGGGGCGGACTGGGTGCAGGAAAGCGTGCCCGAGCGGCTCGAGCTCAAGCACCGGGTCCTGGCGCAGATCATGGCGGCCGCACCGGAGGGGGCGATCATCGGCTCTTCCACCTCTGGCTTCAAACCCTCGCAGCTGAACGCAGAGGGCGCGCGCGCCATCGTCGCGCATCCGTTCAACCCGGTTTACCTTCTGCCGCTGGTGGAGCTTGTCGGCGCGCCGGAGGTGTGCGCCCGCGCCGCCGACACGCTGCGCGCGCTCGGCATGTTTCCCCTCACCCTGCGCAAGGAGATCGACGCCCATATCGCCGACCGCCTGCTGGAAGCGGTCTGGCGCGAGAGCCTGTGGCTGGTCAGGGACGGCATCGCCACGACCGAGGAGATCGACGAGGCGATCCGCATGGGCTTTGGCCTGCGCTGGGCGCAGATGGGGCTTTTCGAGACCTACCGTATCGCCGGGGGCGAGGCCGGGATGCGGCATTTCCTCGATCAGTTCGGCCCCGCCCTGCAATGGCCCTGGACGCGGCTCACCGACGTGCCCGACTATGACGACGCGCTCGTGGCGCTCATCGCCGGGCAGTCGGACGCGCAATCGGGCCATATGGGCATCCGCGATCTGGAGCGGCTGCGCGACGACAATCTCGTGGCGATCCTGCGCGCGCTCAAGCAGAGCGGGAGCGGCGCGGGCGGGGTCGTTGCCGCGCATGAGGCCGCGCTGCCGGAGAGCTGACCGGCGGAGCGGCCCGCCCGACCGTCACGACGCGCCCTTGCCGGTCTGGGAATTGACAGGTGCGCGGCATGGCGTACCGTCGGCCGGGATTGAAAGCATTTCGAGAGGGGATCATGAGAGCCGTATCGACGAAACATATTGCCGTCATCGCGCTTGCCTGCCTTGCCAGCCCGGCGGTGGCCGGACCTCCGGGCATTTTCGCCTATGAGAGCCGGGCGAATTTCTGTCCCGCCGGGCTTCAGCCCGTGACGCTCGACGGCGTGATCTGCTGCGGGACACCGAACCAGGCGCAGAGCTACCAGCAGGCGATGCGCCATCCGGTGACGCATCGCGTCCATGTCGGCCCCCGAAGCGCGCGCCCGCGATACGACGATTGCCCGCCGGGGGCCAAGGGCTGCCAGTGAGCGGAAGACCGGGGCCTGCGCGTGACCGGGCGGGCGCGCCCCGGTCCCCGGTCAGAGCAGCTTGAGATCGGCCGCCATCTGGCGGCCGTCGCGCCCGTCCTTGAGCTCGTAGCCGACCTTCTGGTTGTCGGCGAGCCCGGTGAGGCCGGAGCGTTCCACCGCCGAGATATGCACGAACACGTCCTTGCCGCCGCCATCGGGCGCGATAAAGCCGTAACCCTTTGTGGTGTTGAACCATTTCACGGTGCCTGTCGGCATTCCGTTCTCCTTCGTCTTCGCGTCCCCGGGAGTATGCCGGGCCATATCGGGCCTGTCCGGCCGGGACCGGCCTGGCAGAGCGAAGACGGAACCGGCGGGAAGCCCGTCAGGATGATTGCACCGCCTTTGTAAAAATCAAGCGAAACTCCGTGACCTCGGTGGCGCCACGCGGTATGAGAAGGGCCGGAAACGGGGGCGCACGATGATCCTTTACGGCTTGAAGACCTGCGATACCTGCCGCAAGGCATTGAAATCGCTCGGGCAGGCGGAGTTCCGCGATGTCCGGGCAGAGGGCCTGCCCGAAAATGTCGCACAGGCCGCGCTCGCGCGGTTCGGCGAGGCGCTGATCAACCGGAAATCGGCCACATGGCGGGGGCTGGGCGCGGCCGAGCGCGCGGCCGATCCGCTGGCGCTCATCGCCGCGCATCCCGCGCTGATGAAGCGGCCCCTGATCGACGATGGCGGGCGGCTTTACCTCGGCTGGGACGCGGCGGTGCGGGCGGCCCTGATCGGAGAGGGATAGGCGATGCGCAGCGCGGCGATGGTTCTGGGGGTGATCGGTGGCTGCCTGGCGGTGCTCCTGGGCTTCTTCAGCTACGGCTACACGGAGATGGTCAACCGCGTGGGCGAGGTCGAGGGGCTGCTGCACCAGGTCAACGACCCGACGCTCATCCGCACGGCCAGCTTCCTGGCACCGCTGCTGGCGATCGCCGGGGGCGCGATGGCGAAGATGCGCGCGCTCTGGGGCGGGCTTCTGCTGCTGGTGGCGGCGGGGCTGATGTATCACGCCTTCGGCTTCGGGGTCTTCACCATGTTTCCCATCGGCATGACCGGGCTGGCGGGGATCCTGGCGCTGGCGGCGGGCAGGCCCGACGAGCCCAAGGCGCATTTCTGAGGGCAGCGGGCACCCGGCCCCCGAGCCGCGCGCCGGTCTCTTCCCCTCCCATGTCATCCTCGGGCTCGACCCGAGGATCTCTCCGTCAGACCCGCCGCCGAGCCGCGCATCGACGGGCCGCGGCGCGGCGATCCGAAGGTTCTTCTGCGGTGCTTTATGGTGGCCACGTCCGGACCAGGCCCGAGCCGCGCGCCGGTCTCTTCCCTCCCATGTCATCCTCGGGCTCGACCCGAGGATCTCTCCGTCAGACCCGCCGCCGAGCCGCGCATCGACGGGCCGCGGC
>MDTD01096812.1_pt1 | contig 17556 bp, 13 predicted proteins | sample 811221 | NCBI WGS metagenome assembly MDTD01 (sample SAMN05326646, study PRJNA326480) | marine metagenome | isolation source: seawater | place: Pacific Ocean: South West | collected 2011 | reverse complement strand
GAACGTGAAATTATATATTCCATTACAAGGCAAGAGTCTGCCTTCGAACTTTTTAGCAGGAGTCACGCAGAGGCATATGGACCAATGCAAATAACTCCAGAGAATGCGAAAAGGCTCTCAAAAAGATACAAAATTCCTTATGGACAGGCGAAAGACCTTTATAATCCACAAATTAATTTTGACCTTGGAAGTGCTCTCTTAAAGGGACTTCAAAAGAAATTTAATCAGCAGTTTATATTTTATATAGCAGCTTACAATGCCAATAATGCTTCTGTCAGGAGGTGGGCGGAAGAAAGGTATGATGGAGACGCATTTAAGTTTATTGAATTGATTCCTTATAATGAAACAAAAAATTATGTAATGCTTGTTCTAAGAAACTACATTAACTACAAAAGGGTTACCAACAAAAAGCCTTTTTACTTCCCGAGGGATATTCTCTAAAGGTTTTTCCCAATTAGATTAGTTTTAGTTTGAAATCTGAGTATTATCGGGGATCTTAAAAATGAATCTATTTTTTGCAAATTTCACAGATTGCTCGATTTTTGAAAAAACCATCTTAACAATACGTTTATCCGTATAATGAAGATCAATATAACTAACATCTCTAAATTGAAGTACTCCCTTAGTTTTATTAAAACTCAAAATAGATTTTTTAATACCTATTTCCGCCATTACACTTTTCGAAAAGCTTACCTCGTAGAGGTTATTTTTATTTTTTACTTTATAATAATCATTATTATTCAACCCAGTTTTTAGAATATCAAAAAACTTTGAGATAACCATTTTACCTGTTTTCTTAATCAGAACTTCACCAGGTTCACCATCAACAAAAGGCGCGTTGTAATACCAAGTAGTTTTAGGATTTGAAACGAAAATGGTTTTATCTGGTGAGGTTATTTCAAAACGAACTCTCCCTGGATAAAAATATTCAATATGCCCCTTCGTAACTTTTTCTTTTCCCGACAGAGAGCTCTTATAAGATTGCTTAAAATAAGCTTTAAATGTATCAGGAATAAAATTTTTTCCAGTTAAAGACACGCTCTTTGCTAAACAATTACTTCCAACTAAATATAATAAAATAAAAAGAACTTTTACAAAACGACCCATAACCACTATACATCCTTATTGTAACTGAATAGACATTGTTTTCGAAATTCCCGGCTCTTGCATAGTTACACCATAGAGGCGATCATTGAGCTCCATTGTCTTCTTATTATGCGTAATTAGAATAAATTGAGATTCTGAGCTCATTTCTCTTAACAAGTCATTAAATCGCCCAACATTGGCATCATCTAAAGGAGCATCAACCTCATCCAGTAAACAAAAAGGAGATGGCTTAACAAGAAAAATCGAAAAGATTAAGCTTACGGCCGTTAAGGCTTTTTCACCACCAGACATTAGGTTAATATTCTGCATTTTTTTGCCAGGTGGTCTAGCAATGATATCTATGCCTGCATCTGGATCATCAAAGCCCCCTGTAATTTTAAGGCTACTCTCTCCACCTCCAAAAATAATTGGGAATACTTTTTCAAATCTCTCATTAACCTCCAAAAAGGCCTCTTTAAATCTTTCTTTAGACTTCTTATCAATTTGAGCGATAGCAGCTTCTAAATCTAATAATGATCTACTTAATTCATCTTCTTGATCTTTTAAAAAGTCGAATCTAACTTTTTGATGATTATAGTCTTCTATAGCCTGCCAATTAATTTCTCCTAGAGCGTTGTATTGGGCCTTATAGTTTTTAAATTTGCTCTGCCACTCTTTTACTTCCTGAGGAAATCTTTTTTGAAACTCAAAGCTTTCTTTTTCTATTTGAACTTCCGTTCCATCATTCAAAGTTTCTACAAAAAGATCGTCTAAAGAGTTTAACTCTTCATAATCTTCATCGATAAAATTTAAAAATTTGCCAACTGATTTTCTCAAGTCTATTTTATATTTTTCAAAAATATTTTTAACAATCTCTTCTTCCTCTAAAAGGAATCTCTCACTTTTTGTTTCAAATTCTAAAACATCTTTTTCCAACTTATTTATTCTTGAAGATAAATTTTTAACAAGTTTTCCTTTTTCTTCCATTTCAAGAAGTAAATCGGCTAACTCATCTTTAAAGTTCCCTAAAAGTTCTTCTTTATCAGAAAGCTCTTCAGCCTTTTCTTTATTCTCAACGGTTAGAGTTTTCGTCTCCTCTTCGAGCGATTCGATAGTATTTTGGCTTTCTTCAAAGGAACTTTCATAACTCTGAATTCTCTCTTTTTGTGTCTCAATTTGCTCATTTAAATCTATACTCTGATCTTTAAATGCTTTTAATTTTTCTTCAAAAGAATCTATTTCAATCTTTTTTCTTAAAAAGTCTTCTTTTTGAGCTTCGTAACTTTTTCTCTCAACTTGTACTTCTTGTTCAAGTTCCTCAAATTTCACTTTGAAAGTTTCAAGCTTTTCCTCGAGTTCCTCTTTTTCAATCCTTATGGTCTCTTCGCCCTCAATATAACCTAATTTTTCTTGTGAAAAATCTTGTTTCCGCTCTTTTAAGACATTTAATCTAGAGGAGTTAAAATTGTGATTTTCTAACTTAATCTCCAATCCCGATTTTTTAACACGGTACTCCTCTCTCACCTTTTGCTTTTTTTCAGAGACAGACTTTTGTAGTTCCTTCTTTTCATTTAACTCCTGCTCCAACTTAGCAAGAATTTCTTCTGTGTCCTTAAAAGTTTGCCTGGATACAATTAAATCTTCCTCTAACTTTTTTATTTTATTGTTTTGCTCCAAAAGGCTTGAAGTATCACTTAGGTTACAGTTTATTATTTTCCCGCCCTGAAACTTTTTAATAAGAACCTTACCATCAGCGGAGACGATTCTTTTGAAATTTAGCGTCTTTAAACTGTCACAAAAGTCATCTGGTTTTAATGAATCAACTAAGTAAAACCCTGAAAATGTTTCTTTAAGCCTTGTCTTCATGTTTTCAGGAATAGAGATAACATCAAATAGTTTTTTTGCGTCGCCATAACCAGCGAGGTTAAGTCTTTCTAAAACTTCTGGTTCAAATCCATCACTAACAGAGCTCAAGTCGTCGAGATTAGAGACAAAAATATCCAGAGTTTTTTCAGAGTGCTCTTTTTGCCAATCACAGAACTCCTGAAATTTATCATCTTTGGAAATAACAACATCAAGGAAGTCATTTAGAAGTACTTGAACACCTTTTTCGTATTTTTCCTCACAATCAATTACATTTCCAAAAAGTTGATAGTGATCTTTATTTTCACCTAAAAAGTCACTCGTGCCAGACTCCGCGCCCTCAAGCGAGTCTCTCAATTCTCGCAATGACTTTAACATTGTCTCTTCTTGAATAACTCTACTATTTGCTTCGTCAAAAGCCTTCTTTGACTCTTTAAACTTTATCTCTATATCATCTATTTCTTTTATCGAGTCTTCTTCTTGTTTTTCTAAAACCTGAAGCTCTTCCTTACGGTCTTGAACTTCTCTTCTTTCTTCGACTACCTCACTAGAAAAACCTAAATAGCGTTTTTCAACCTCTTCAATTTCCTTATTTATATCTTCTAAGTTTTTTGATAGTTCTTCTATTTTTGAGGTATTTTTAAACAGGTCTTGATCAACTGTAAGTAACCTTTGATTCTCCTCTGTCAAAGAACCTTCAAGAATTCTTAAATCTTCTTCTTTTTCTTCAAGGCCTTCCATTAGAGTAGAAAGTTTTTCTTCTTCCTCTTCAAAATCAATATTTTGCTCTCCAATTACTTCTAACTCTTCTAATTTTTCCTGAACTTCTTCTTTTTTCTGAATTCTTTTTTCTAACTCAACCTCAGATAATTTCTTTTCTCTTTCAAACCTTTCTACCAAGCTTTCCTTTTCTTCTTTTAACTTAATTAAGCCCTGTAGTTTACTTTCGTTTGAAGCAAGCTCTTTCGAATGAGTATTAAACTCATCCTGAAGAAGCTCAACTTTTTCAACATTCTCTTCCTTCAATAGTTTCTTTTCTTCGAGAAAAATTTCTAAAGTATCTTTCTCTTTAAGTTTTTCTGCAATTTCTATTTTCTTTTCGGAAACTGAGTTTTTCCCATCCTTATACTTTTTTAGAAGGTCAAACACTTTATGAGAGTTAGTTATTAACTCACCTTTTTTAATTTTTTCTTTTAAGCTCCTAGCCTTCTCAGCCTTTTCAGATTGAGACTTTAAGGACTTTAAGTTTTTTTCAATTTCATTTTTTAAGTCACTTAGCCTGGACATGTTGGCTTGAGTTTGATCAATTTTTCTGAGTGACTCTCTCTTTCTAATTTTAAACTTCGTAATCCCTGCCACCTCTTCAATCATCATTCGTCTTTCTTCAGGCTTTGCCTGAACAAGCCGATTAATTTCACCCTGAGCAATAATCGAGTAGGATTTTGAACCTGCGCCAGTATCCATGAAAACTTCTTGAATATCCTTTAACCTGCTAGGTAAGTCATTTATTCTATATTCTGACTCACCATTTCTATATAGCTTTCTTGTTAACTGAATTTCTGAAGGACTACTAACTTTTTGACCGATATGAATGTGTTTCTTTGTATCGTTATCTAAAACAAGAGAAACCTCTGCCCAGGAGCCAGGATTATATTTAGATGAACCAGCGAAAATAACATCTTTCATGCTATTTCCTCTTAGGTGCTTTGCTGATTGTTCTCCCATTACCCAAAAAAGTGCATCGACAATATTCGACTTTCCACATCCATTAGGACCTACAATCCCTGTTATCCCCTCATCAAAATGTATTGTCGTTCTGTCTTTAAAAGATTTAAATCCTTGAATCACCAGTCTTTTGAGTTTCACCTAACTTTTCCTCGCTTAAAAATAAGGGATATGCAGTATAAACTGAAAGTCTCCCACAGCGTACACTTTGTGGCAAAATTTTTGGCCATCTTAGTAACTCAGATGAAATCAATGAATATTAAGGGAAAAAAGAAATGGTCGGAGCGAGAGGATTTGAACCTCCGACCCCCTGCTCCCAAAGCAGATGCGCTACCAAGCTGCGCTACGCTCCGACTAAATGCCTTTAAGTAAAAGCTAAACCTGTATAATTAATTTCATACATTTTGGCAAACTCTTTCCTTAAAGAATTCTATCGCATGGCGACATGCTTTTGCTCGGTGAGAGTTTTCCTTCTTCCAACTTGGATTTTCAGCTAAAGTAAATAACTTTGCAATTTCCTTCTCTTCGAGGGGCTCTCCATGATCAAAAGGGATAAAAACAGGGTCATAACCAAACCCCCCACTTCCCGTTACAGCATTTGCTATATATCCAGTTAGCCTTCCTTCAAAGAAAAACACCTCTTTTGGACTTAGGTAAAAGCACAAAACACAAGTAAAAGCCGCCTGCCTGTCTTCAAACCCTTGACCTTGAAGCTTATCAAGAAGAAGGTTAACCCTATCGCTATCGGAAAGGCCTTCCCCACCAAATCTAGCTGAATAAATACCCAACTCATCTGGCAAACTTAAAACATCTAAGCCCGAATCATCACTCATAGTAGGAGTATTAAACTTCTCATAGTATGCCTTTGCTTTTAAATAGGCATTTTCAGTATAGCTTCCACCACTTTCTTCAACCTCTAACGATTCTTGGGCCTTTAAAATTGAGAAAGTGGAACCTACCTGACCCAACATTTTTTTAAACTCTTCAAACTTATGAAGATTTGCAGAAGCTAATAATATTTCCATTACAGTAAAGCCCTCTTTTGTTCTTCAAAGACCTTTTTTAAAGCTTTTTCAGCGCAATCGACTAAAGCACCCAATTGCTCTTTAGAGAAAGGTACTCCTTCAGCAGTTCCTTGTATTTCAACGAACTCACCATCATGCGTCATAACTATATTCATATCAGTTTCACAGCTTGAATCCTCTTCATAGTTTAAGTCAGCAATAACCTTGCCTTGTCCATTAATTCCAACACTCAAGGCAGCTAGGCTCTTTTTAACTGGGTTTTTTTCAATCACCCCTTCAGAGATTAGCTTCCTACAAGCCAACTCTAGAGCTACATAAGCTCCTGAGATAGAAGCAGTTCTCGTACCCCCATCTGCAATTAAAACATCGCAATCAATAGTTATCGATCTTTCTCCTAAGCTCTCCAAGTCAACAACGGCCCTTAAGCTTCTTCCAATAAGCCTTTGGATTTCTTGAGTTCTACCTGAAACTTTACTTCTTTCTCTTCGACTTCTTGTATGTGTGGAGCTCGGTAACATAGAATACTCAGCTGTAATCCATCCCCTTTCTTGTCCTCTCATAAAGGGTGGTACACTTTCTTCTATACTAGCAGTCACCTGTACTTTTGTATTTCCAAACTCAACTAATGTACTTCCAGCCGCATAAGGATTAATGCCTGGCGTAAACTTAATTTCTCTTGGGTTCTCTCTCTCAATCAGTGACATACAATCTCCGGTATTATAGTTTTTGCTAGGTTTTTTATTACAATAATTAGTCTACAAAATCCATAGGCCTCAAAAGTCATGACAACAAAGATTTCTCACCTTCACTACGAAAAGGTCCATTCGACACAAAACCTACTTAAAAGCCAGCTACTTGATCAAAAATCATCGATTGAAAAAGAAGAAGTCGTACAAAACATACTCATTTCAACTTCAAATCAATCTAATGGAGTTGGAAGGCATGGAAACAAATGGGATAGTTTCAAAAACTCTTTGGCTTTTTCTTTTACTATAAAAACTGACCCAACAAAAAACCTTCCTACATTACCTTTAGAGCTAAGTGCCTATCTTGCAGAATGGTTAAATTTAAAGACAGGAAAAAAATTAAAGGTAAAGTGGCCCAACGACATCTTGACTATTAATGGTGAAAAATGTGGTGGCATCTTATGTCATTATATTAACCCTAAAATAATCATCGCAGGCATTGGCTTAAATTACGGGCCCATTAATTTTGAGTCAAACAACTTATATAAAACAAAGCCGGGTTTTATTTCAGACAAAATTGAGTTATCCGAAAATGATAAAAAAACCCTTCCTCTAGATTTTTATAAGTTTTTTTTAGAAAGGTATCCTTCAAAGGAAAATAGATTAGCCTCATGGGAAAAACTCTGTATTCACATGAACAAACCTGTTAAAATTTCTCACTCAGAAAATAGCTTTAAAGAGGGAATATTCAAAGGAATTGGTTCAAATGGTGAAGCAATTCTTGAGCTTGAAAATAAAAGACAAGAAAAATTCATGTCAGGTTCGCTTAATATAATTTCATAAATTAATTCTTATTCTATTTTTTGAGAAATTTCTTTCAATTCCTTCCTTATTAAGTTTTCGGCCAAATCAGGAATGACTTCCCAAGCCACCTTAGTAACGGTACTTTCACAGTATTTTTTAACTACTTCTTCAATAATAGGTCTAAGCTTTTCAATTGATATATTATGAAGATAATCACTTTCTACAGGTTTTGGATCCAATTCATCACTATCTGCAATATTGGATTTTAAAGAGTCACTTGAAGAAGTTTTTATATTTTCAATAGCTTTAGTGCCATTTCCTGAATCTATTGCCCAAAAATCATCTGGGGAGATATCCGCATCAACTTCTTTCTCAAGATCGTTACCGAGGTTGTCGGGTAACTTGTATGAAGGATCAGTCATATCTTCATCTTCTTCCTCTTCAGTATTTATAAGTTCATCAGCAGATAAAAATCTCTGCGAAGAGTCTATTCCATCAATAGGCTCTAATTCATTTTTATCCATCTCACCTGGGTAATCTAAATCATCATCTTCCGGAAACAAGTCATCATTTTTTTTAATTTCAAAAACATCAGAAGTTCCTAATGAGTTAGAATCAATTATCTGGGGAGGTAGTGGAATCCTTTCTTTGGAAGACAATTCAGAACCGCTTATAATTGAAGGAAGATCTCCACCCCAATCATCCAGCTCTTTTTCTAATTTTAGTTTCTGAGCATTTTCTTCCATTCTAGAAATAGCAAGTGACGCATCATTTTTACTTTCAATATTTTTGCCGGAACCTGAAACAACCCAATTTTCATGATTATTTTCGGTTTCTTTTTCTTCTACTTCTTCGTAATCATCTTCCTCATACTCATATTCATCTTCTTCACCTTCCATCTTTTCTTCATCATATTCCTCTTCATCATATTCCTCTTCATCATATTCATCTTCATCATATTCTTCATCGTCGTATTCTTCTTCATCATGCTCACCGACAAGGCTCCTACAACTTTGAACAAACTTCTTTGAATCAAATGGTTTAATCATTTTTTCATGAGCACCAGAATCAGAAAATTGCGAATCCGATATCGTATCAAAAGTTCCAAGCAATAACATCACTTTTGAATCTGGACTCCTCTTCAATACCTCTTTTGTTAAATCATACCCGGTTTTATCTTCAGATAAATTAATATCCAATAAAATCAAACTGTATTTTTCTTCACCGATATACTCAAAAAGGTCATTTGTATTTAGGCACTCATCAATTTCAAATGGTTCTTCTGATAAGGTTATAGAAATAACTTTTTGAATCGTTGGGCTATCGTCCGCTACCAAAATCTTTTTAGTCATCTATTCCTCTGCCTTTTAAGACATAAATTATTATTAATAATAGCAAATTAAATTCTTATTTGGGGAGAATAAAATAGTTAACTAAAATTCTAAAATCATGCACGTTTGATTATCTTGATTACCTCTTCCATTAACAAGGCTAAATACTCTGTTAATTTTTTCTTTATCATTTAATTTAGGATAACAAAAAATGTTTCTCATTTCAGACAAACTTAGACGGTTATAAGCTCCATCGCTTAAGAAAATGACGTTATCAGCTTCTTCAAGAAAAAGCTCTTTTACAGAAAGGGAAGGAAATTTAAAAAGTCCTAAACCATTTAAAGTAAAGTTAGTTAAAAATCTACTACTTATTTCACCATTAAAAGAATCGTAGCTTTCGGGATAGCTTATGAGTTGAATATTATTATTACGAATTAACACTCCTGAGCAATTCCCAATAGACACAATAGTTAAAATCCTTCCACTTAAAACCGCTGCAATTACACTTGCGCCCCCCATTTCGGAAAGGCTTTTTTCTTTATTTTGGTTAGCAACAGCTTCATGTGCTTTATGAAAAGCATTTACTAAAGCATTCCCTTCGATCAAGAATTGTGGGTTATAAAAGAAGGGAAGGGTTGAGTCGGGATCATCTACAACTTTTGTATAAAATTGAAAAATTGTTTCTTTGATTGTATTAATAGCCTTTACGCCAGCATTACTTCCACCAAAACCATCCAAGACAATAAATATTTCATTTTTTAAGTCAACTTCAACATCATCTTCATTAACGTCTAATACCGGTCCTTTATCAGTTCTATAGGCATATTTTTTTATAGAAAAACCTCTATCCATATAATACTCACTCTATATAATTCTTTAATTTTTCATTTGCCTTTTTAAAGTAAGGACTACCTACTGGAGCCATTTCTTTTACATCTTCAAATTTTTCTTTAGCTTCTTTAAAAAAACTGAGACTCTCATCAATCAAAGCGTCTCTATATATTCTCCTTGCTCTATAAAAAAGATCGTCTCTAATATTGCCCATCTCATTAAGAGCTTTTTCATTTTCAGGGTCATGATCGAGAATTTTATTATAAATTTTATAGGCTGTTTTCAAGTCCCTAGCCTCTTTCATCCTTTCTGCTTTTCTTAACAAAGGTTTTAAAATATTATCAAGATTCTTTTTAGATTCTGCTAACATTTTAGAGCCTTCCTGAACCAAATCCTCATCCATATAATCTATTTTCAGAAACTCTTCTAATTTTTTGATTGCCTTGTACCAATTTTCCTTTAAATAAAAAGTCTTTCCTGGCTGAAGCTTTGATACTTTATTTGACCTTTCCGCCATTTTTCTTGATTCCTCTGCTTCTTTAGCCCTTATCTCAGCACTCCAAGAATCGATTTCCGCTTTTAACTGTGGAACATCATAATTTTCTGGATCCAACTCTAAAATTGTATTAAATATTGTTGCAGCAACTGAAACCTGCTTCTCTTTTACAGCTTCTTTCGCTTTCTCAACGAGATCAGATACTTTTTTCATTCTAATTCTTTTTTCTTCCTCTATTTTTCTCTTTCTTTCAATTTCTTCTAATTCCGCTAACCCTTTTTTAGCAAGTGATCTAATTTGTTTAGCATTCTTATAGTCTTTTCCTTTCGTTGTTTGGAAAACAGACTCGAGAACACGAATAGTTTCCCTATACTTCCCCTGTTCATATAAAGTTTGAGACAACAAATAATTTCCTTCAAGAAACTCTTTTTGCTCTTTTGTGTAAATATCTTTTTTAACCTTTTCTTTTTTCTTTTTTATTTTTGAGGCTGGAGTTCTTGCTTTTTTACGCTTGCTATCTTTGGTATCCTCAGTTGGTAAAAGTAAAACTAAAGCTAAAAGGCCAACAATTCCAAAGATTGCTTTTTTTCTTTTCTCAGGATCATTTAATATCTTTTTTATTAAACTTTTTTCATCACTTTTTTCTATCTCACTTTCATCTGCATCATCATCTTCATCATCATCTTCATCACCAAATGTACTTTCAACTTCAACAACTTCTTCAACTTCTATAAATTGATTTTGCTCAACAGGCATTAATCTGTCTTCTTCCTGTGCTATCAATTCTGAAAGAGCACTCAATTTAAAAAAAGTATCGCCGATTTGGAAAACATCTCCATCTTTCAAATCAGCAGAATTAATCCTCTGACCATTAAGTAAAGTACCATTCCCAGATTTATTATCTTCTATTTTTACTTTTACATTGGATTTTTTTATTAAAGCATGAACATTGCTAACTTTTTTATCATCTAAAACTATTTGGCATTTTTCCTTATTTCTACCTATATAAAACTCTCCATCACCTAAAGAGAATTTTTCAAAAGGTGCGAAATCTCCCTGCAACATCAACTCGAATTTTAAAAAACTTCCAAATGGGTCTGTCTTTTCTGAAGAATCATCATTAGAAAACTCATCCATTTCATTATAAGTATCATCTTCTTCTTGAAATTGATTACTTTCCTCCAAGCTTCCGTCACTATAATCACTACCTGAATCTTCATTAGATTGATATTCATCATATTCTTCATTCGGTTGTTGCTCATTATCTTCTAAATTATCTCCACTAAATTCAGAACTATCATCATCAAAGTTGGTATTATCTTCTTTAACACCTTCCCCAGATTCTTCTTCATGGCTATTTAGTTCCTGGATATTATCTTCATCAGTATCTGGTCTTTGCTTTATATTTTCTTTTGATTCATTTTTATTTTCTTCATCGAGCCTTTCGCTTACTTTAGATATAGAATTTGGTGATTTATCATCAAAAGATTCCACGTTTAGATAAAATGTAAACTCACCTAACTTAACAGAGTCTCCATTCTTTGGATTAAACTGACTAACTTGGTTTCCATTTACAATTAGTGGTAAACTTTTTGAAACATCCTCAACTAACCATATCCCACTTCTGAATGTAATTTTTAAGTGCTCTCTTGAAATCTGTCGACTATCTAATTGTACATAGCAATCATTAGATCTGCCTATAAAACAAGAAAACTCTGAACCTAGGTCCAAGTCTAAATTTTTACCAAAATCAACAACTCGATAAATTTCATCTTCTCTATGAATAGTTAATTTCACCTTTTGGCTCCACAAAGGTCTACATTCATATCTTTATTTAGTTTAACTTTTATTTTATTCAAATTGGATATTGCTTCCTTGTATCTGTCATCTAATTCATAGCCTTTTAAAAATTTAGTCACTTCACAGTTTGCTACAATTGCTTCTCCGTATTTAAGTGAAGAAAGCGATCTCTTTGATCTTTCAAAGTTTGCATTTATTTCCTTATCTAGATCTTGCTTTGCTCGATTTAAATAGAAGCTAGATCTAGCATGATTAGGGGATAATATTAGAGCATAGTTAAACTCCGCAATTGCTCTAAAATAATTTCCTTCTCGATACTCTCTTAATCCTCTCTTTAAAATTATGTCTACCCTATTTTCAATATCTGAGCTTTTACGACTTTCTTTTTTCTTTAATAAACTGCTTATCTCATCACCCTTTTTTGATTTTTTCTTTTTCCCTTTTTTACCTTTTCCCTCGTCGTCCAGAAGCATAAAAAGCAAGAACAGTCCAACTATAACAAACAGCATCTTTTTATTTTTTTTATCTTTATTACTGCCTTTTAAGCTTCCTTCATTATTTTTAAATTCATTGATCTCATCTTCATCTTCGTATTCATCTTCATCTTCATCTTCATAGTTTTCATTATTGATTATTATATTATAGCGAAATGCAGTTTTTCCTATTATAATCCTTTCTCCATCACTTAATTTATGTTGAATTATTTTATGCTCATCAACATACAAACCATTTTGTGAACCTAAGTCTGTTAGAACATAGTAATCGTCAATTTTAATTAATTCTGCGTGTTTTCTCGAAGACTGCTGATCTAAAACAGGTATATCTACTCTTTTACTCCTCCCCATTAAGATTCTTTTACTTTTTAAATAGTATGAAAAGCCTTTATTTACTCCAGTTAGGCACAAAATCCTATGATGTTTCCCTGAAACAGATATAGGCTTGAAATCTTTTTTAAGAATAACTGTTTTTCCGGCCATAACATTACTTAGCTTTCTTTAATGAAAGTTATATAAAATGCCTTTGCATAATTATCCCTACCCATTAAGGAAGAGACGAATATATTATGATCATTACCACCTATCTCATAAATTCCATCTTGACTTAATCCATTATTACTTGCTGAATTATCACATAACTCAATAATTGTTGCTGCAAACCCTTTTTCTCGCGATACATCTAATAGACTCATACCTTGTGATGTATTCTCTCTAATTCCACATAGATCTTCCGCTTCCGTATTTATATTCATTAAGTTTTTTTCTGAATTTAATATTAGTGCAGGCACACCAGCACCTACTAATATTTCTCTAAGACTTTGAACATAAGCTTCATCACTTTCAACTTCGGCAAATTCATCACCACCTTCATTAGAAAGCTCTCGGTTTCGATGAAGAAGAGTGTTAATTGAATTTTTTAGAATATTCAATTCATTCATTAGATACTTGCCTTCGACATTTCTTACTTTTCCCTTCATACCTTCTTCCGTTAAAAACCTTATCTCCTCAATTGGTCTTAAAGTTAAAAAGTAAATAAAACCAAAAAAAACCACACATAAACCGATTGATATTGCCAAAGCCTCCATATAAGCAACTCTGTCTTTAGCTTCTCGATTTGATAGAGACTCAGAAGTAAACTTAAGTGCAATCATTCCTACAGCCTCAGATCCTCCTGTTTTCGTATTTATTGCTCTAATTCTTTGAGCAACACCAATAACACCTCCTCCTAAATCATTTTTAAAAAAAGTATTTCTTCCAGTTTTTTCCATCTCCTCTTTAGCTCTCAATGAAAATGTATCATTCGTATAGGTATTTCTTTTACTTAAAGGGTTTACGATTCTTCCCTCTAAATCCATCAACTCGTAGACAACTTCTTTTTCATCATTAAGAAATGCTGTATCTATCCTATCTAAATTTTTTCTTGCTAAGGCATTTTTATTAATACGGGCCACTTCTTCCGCAAAATGCCGTCCCCTTTTTTTGGTTTCTTCTAAAATTATAGCTTGAGTAGTTCTTAATACAGGGAATATTGATACGGATATAATTAAAACTGAAAAAGCAAAAATCAATATTCCTAATAAAATCCTCCACTCATATTCTTCATTTATGCCGTGGATAAAATTCATAATTCTATATTTAAAAATATGAATTAATTTATCTGGTAAAGCATTAGGAGTCTCACCTCCTTTAAAAATATCATCTTCACTTTGTCCGGCATCACCATCTGTTAATTTCTTTTTAATTATTATCTTTCTTTCTTCTACATGAACTACTTGAAGTATATTGTCAGGAAGAGCGATTCTGTCACCATTTTTAATAGTTCCACTTTGAAATAACTTTCCATTTAAAAATGTCCCATTAGAACTATCTAAATCCTTTAAGTAAGCGAAATCACCCGTCACAGTTATATTAAAATGTTTTTTTGAAATGCCTTGATTTTCAATAATAATATCACAATCATCATTACGACCTATAAGGTTAGAACCCTCATTTAAATCGTATTCTTTTCCTCTTAAAGGCCCTGCTATAGAAACTAATTTATACATACTTCTTCCAAAAGATCACCTTCAACTATTTTTGAAGACAAACTTCCTCCTTTTAATTCTAAAACTTGGCTCGCACTAAAATATATTTTAGTTATTCTCCAAGGTTTAATTTCTCTAAGTATTTTAATTACCTCTAAATTTCTATTCAAAAATAGGACATCAATTTCATAATTCATAAAGAAAGTATGAATAGAGTTACAATGTTTTATTAACATTCCATCAAAATCCTTACCTAATTTATCGTCAAACATCAGTCCCTTTAATCTTTCAAAAAAAGATGAGGCAATAAAAACCTTCTCTCCTAAAATCATATTTTTATCTTTGCATACTAGCTTAACCATTATCTTCCCATAAACATTTGTAGGGCCAAAGGTGCTCCAACTGTAATAAAAACTGCGGGTACAATTATGAAAAGCATTGGAAAAAGAATTTTTGTAGCTGCAGTAGCTCCATCTTTTTCAACTTGAGCTGATTTTTTTTGTCTTATTTCATTCGATAAATTTTTTAAAATCGGGCCTATAGAAGCCCCAACAGAATCTGCTGCTATAAGTGTCGCACAGAATGATGACATTTGTATTAAATCAATTCTCCAAGCTAAATTTCTCAAAGCTTCAGCTCTACTTGCTCCTACTTTTATTTCTTTTAAAAAAGTCATTAATTCATCATTCAATGGACTTTTTTTTGCTTTTTCAACTACTTTAGTAATAGCTGCTGCAAAATCTAAACCTGCTTCAACAGAAAGAGCCATCATATCAACGGAAAAGGGCATCGCCATTATAACATCTTTTTGCCGCTGATCTATTTTTCCATTAATCCACATATCTGGATAAACAAATCCAGCAAAAGAAACAAGTGGTACTAAGGTCAGAGGCCAATCTCCCTCTAAAAATGTCCTTAAAATTAAAAAAAGGATAGGAAATCCAACAATTAAAAATAACTTGAAGGATAAAAAATCTTCTGGGGTTAAATAATCAGAAAGGCCTGAGCTAGCTAATTTCTGTCTATATTTGTCTCTTATTTTTCTTTTACCTTTCATTGAAGATACAATCGGTGAGATATACCGTTTAAAAAAAGGTCTCGAGTATCTTAATATAATTCCATGATCTTCTACTTCTTCTTTTTTTCCACTCTCATCACCTTGTTCTGTAGCCTGATATTCACCCTCATCCTTAAAAATGCTAATCGCAATAATAAAAATTGATACTCCAGCTAAAATAACAGCTCCATAAAAAACTTTCCATGAAGACTCTTCTCCTTTCAGCTTTGTACAAGCCGACCTAACATAACCAGGTTTGTATTCAAAGTTAGGATCTGGACACGCTCTTAAGAATAATTTTTTTGCTTTTTTTAATTTCTGACCCTTTTCATAGACTAAGCCAAGATTATAGCAGCCAGATAATATATTATTTCTACACTGATCTATATACCTCTTTCTTGCACCTTTATAAGTAACCCCAATAAAAATCTCTTTTGTTCCTCCTTCCAATTTTTGACAACTCTTATAACCATTATTATTTTCAATACCAAGTTCATCACACTGTTTTTTATATATTTTTAATGCTTCCCTTATTCCCCTTTTTTTACTTCTTACAAGTCTTTTTTCTACCTTTACCTTGTAGCCATATTGTTCATAAAAACTTGCTAACTTGTAGCACTCTCTTTCATTTCCTTTTTTACACTCTTCTTTTATTGATTTTTCTTCATCATCTAAGTCAGATGAACCATAGGATTCAAAAATAGGAAAGAGAAGAATCAGAACTAAAAAGACTCTTATTAATTTGGTTAAAATATTTTCTAGATTCATGTATGGGGTTCCTTTCAATATGCAAAGAGTCCCATACTCTAGGATAACAAAAAAAAGAATTAGACAGGAAAAACTTCTTACAGAATATTTTTCCTAAAAACGAATAAAGTCAACTTATTGAAGGTACTAGAAAATAGAGATTTTTAATAAGCTTCTATGTTACTATCTTGTGCCTTTGTAGAAATTTTAGCTGTTATATCTTTCAAAAAAGTTTTTGTAGATTCAATATTTAATTTTTTCTCGATACCCTTCACATAAACAGGCTTATATTCTTTAAAAAACCTCTTCTTACAGTCAAGAATTCGTTTATTCTTTTCATAAATCTGACCAGAGTTCAACTTTTTCTCTTTTAAGCCTTCGATAATTGCTTGATGACCTTTTTGTGCATGTTCAAAATCACGATAAATTAATATATCTGAACCAGCATCCAAAGCCGTTGTTGAAGCTTCTTCTAAAGTAAAATGCTTCGTAATCGCTTCCATTTGTAAATCATCACTAATGATCAATTTATCGAACTTTAACTCTTTTCTCAAAATATCGTGCCATTTTTTACTCAATGATGCTGGGAAAGATGGATCTACGGTAGGGATTAAAAGGTGACCCATCATTATGAACTCCACCCTAGATTTTATAGCTTTTTTAAAGGGTAAAAACTCTTTGCCTCTCAACTCATCTAAACTTTTTCCAATTTCAGGTAAATCAAAATGAGAATCTTTATAAGTTGATCCATGGCCTGGGAAATGTTTCGCACATGCCACCATACCATTAGTTTGAAAACCCCTTATTGCAGAGGATATAAATTTTGAAACAGTTTCGGAGTCCTTTCCAAAAGCCCTATTACCTATGACAATATTTTTTTCATTGGTCAAAATATCGCAGCAAGGAGAAAAGTTGAAGTTTACTCCACATAACAAAAGCTCCTCTGCCATAATTTTAGAAAGAGAATAAAAACACTTGGGAGAATCAAGCTTAGCAATATCTAGCATTGGTGGAAATTGCGTAAAATGATCTCTAAATCGAATAACTCTTCCACCTTCATGATCAACAGATATGAAGAGTGGATAATCCTTTCTAAGTTTCTGAATAGAGTTTACGAGTTGTGCTAATTGGACTGGGTCTTCGTAATTTTTTGAAAATAAGATTATTCCACCAATATTTTCTTTTTTAATGAAATCTGCTTCTTCCGGGAGAAGGCTTTTTCCCTCAATGCCCATCAAAATAAGTTGCCCTATATCAATCATTTTTTATCCCTTATTCTTTTAGCTCTTTGGATCTAAATAATCTCTTAAACCGTCTCCAAAAAAATTAAGGCCTATTATCAATAACCCCAGCACCATGCTTGAAATAATAACAATATGTGGACCTTCTAATAAAACGTCTTTACCCATAGATAATAAGACACCCCATGAATACTCACTTCCTCCAAGCCCCAAGAATCCAAGAGTCGCCTCACTAATTATAACCCCACTAAGTCCTAAAATTATATTTACAACAAAAACAGGCAATATTTCTGGAAAAATAACTTTTAACATTATTCTTAAGCGTGTTGCCCCCATGGCCCTT
>MDTD01037319.1_pt1 | contig 17556 bp, 16 predicted proteins | sample 811221 | NCBI WGS metagenome assembly MDTD01 (sample SAMN05326646, study PRJNA326480) | marine metagenome | isolation source: seawater | place: Pacific Ocean: South West | collected 2011 | reverse complement strand
TTTAAACATTTATCCAAAAATTTACCAAAAATATTTAGATAAAAATTTAAATGAATATTATAAAATAAAAAAATTTATATTCAGATACCAAGGAAAATTTTTAGATAATGTAGATCTAAAAAAACTAGAAAAAAATAAATTAGTATTTTTTGGAAATCATTTATTTAATCATTGGAATTTGAAACCATTGAAACTTAGTGATATTAAAAATAGTTACCTTGATAATAAAAATTATCTAAGTAAGTTTAAATCTTATAGGGATTATTTTGCTATTCCCAATGGTAAGTATAAAATTTGTTATAATAAAAGTAACCTTAAATTTATAAAAAAATTAAAATCTAAAAAAATATTCTCATCAAACAACTTTGTTACAAATAACTTGAATAATCTTGAAATTGACAGAGTTTCTATTGAAGATTTAGATGTAAATATTTTTTTCATCTACTTCAAAATATTCAAATCACGATTAATAAATAAGTTTTCAAGATGAAAAATATATTATTTTTTGGTGGCACAGGCAAACTTGGTGTTAATTGGATAAATAATTTATTAAAAAATAAAAATAAAGTAATAGCAAATATTTATAAAAATAAATTAAAGCCAAGAAGAAACTTAATTCAAAGAAAATTTAATTTAAACAAATCATCTGAGATAATAAAGTATTGTAAACAAAAACAAATAAAAATAATTATAAATTGTGTAGGGTTATCTAACGTAGATAAAAGTGAGAGGGATAAAAAATTAGCAGAAGAACTTAATTATAAAATTCCTATAAAATTATGTAAAATTGCAGAGGGTTTAAATATACATTTTGTACATATTTCAACTGATATGCTTTTTGGCGGATTATCTAAAAGTAAATATACTGAAAAGAGCCGGTGTAAGCCTGTTAATAACTACTCAAAAACAAAAATTAAAGCAGAAAAAAAAATTAAGAATTACGAAAAAAGCTTAATTATTAGAACAAATTTTTTTGGGTTTTCTAGTAAAAAAAATATGACAATTACTGATAAAATGTTGTTTGAACAAAAAAAAGGACTAATAACATATTTGTGGAAGGATATATATTTTACACCAATATATTTAGATACGTTGATTTTAATTTTAAATTTTTTAATCGATAAAAACATAAATGGTATTTTCAACATATGTTCTGACGAGAAGATATCTAAATATGGATTTGGTAAGAAAATTTTAGAAAAACTTAAAATTAATTATAGATTGAAAGCAAATTATTTTGAAAAAAATAAATTTGTTAAGAGGCCAAAAAATATGTCACTTTCTAATAAAAAAATAAAAAAACTTTTTCCAAATATATCTCATCAGCTAAAACTTGAAAATCAAATTAATAGATTTGTTATAGATTTCAACAAATATAAAAATGTATAAAAATATTGGCATAGTTATACCAACTAAACAGTTTAGTTATAATTTAGATAAAACTATAAAATCAATATTACTTCAATCATATTTACCTAAGGAATTAATCATTGTAACTGGACAAAAAAAAATAAAAAAAAATTTTTTTTCTAACAAAAAAATATCTGTTAAAATAATAAATTCCAAAATTAGAAATCAGGTACATCAAAGAAATCTTGGTATTGAAGTACTTTCAAATAATATTGATATAATACTTCAGTTAGATGATAGAGTAATATTGAAAAAAAATTGTATTAAACAATTAATTAATTGCTGGAATAATTCAGATAAAAATGTTGTTGGGATAGGAATAAATCAAATTTCTAAAAATAAAAACACAGGCTTTGCAAATATATTTTCAAATTATCTCGGCTTAGCAGGTAGAGTTTTTGGTATTGGTCTTAATTTTGACTATGGTAATTTAAAAAAAAATTTAAATGTAATGTGGCTTAAAGGTGGCCTTAGCTCATGGTGTACAAAAAAAAATTTAAGAATTAAAAATAGAAAATTTCCAAATTGGAATTGGTGTGTGAATGAAGATGTCCAATATTCTTTAGGTAAAAAAAAATATGAAAAGTTACTTGTATGCTGTAAAGCCAAAGCTAAATTGCTTGATAGTAAAAAATTGAGTAATTTAGAGCAGTATAATAGAGGAACTTTACACACTATATCAAAAAAAATAATTATCAAAAAATTTTATAAAAATTCTTTATTGTGTTACTTGGGAATTGTATTATTAATTATTTTAGGTATTTTAAAAGCTTTAATTGTTCTTAACTTATCTAATGTTAATTTCAATTTAGGAAGATTGCTAGGATTATTTAAATAAGGTATTTATAAATAATTTTAATTAAATTCAAAAATTAAATAGATGGTTTTTTTTAGTGAAAAAAAGTAATTTTAAAATTGCTGTTATAGGTATGGGTTATGTTGGTTTGCCATTGGCAATAGAGTTCTCAAAAAAAAATATTGCATTAGTAGGTTTTGATATAGATAAAAAAAGGATACTTGATTTAAAGAACAGTATAGATTTTACTAATGAAGTAGATAAAAAAGAACTTAAAAAATCAAAAATAATATTTTCTAATAACTTATCAGACATTAAAGAATGCAATGTCTTTATTGTAACAGTACCAACGCCAGTAAATAAAAAAAATAAACCTGATTTAAAACCATTGTTAAATGCAACAAAGTTAGTATCAAAAAATTTAAAAAAAAAAGACATTGTTATATATGAATCTACAGTTTTTCCAGGCGCAACAGAGGAAATTTGTGGGCCAATTTTAGAAAAAAATTCAGGTTTAAAAATTAATAAAGATATTTTTTTAGGTTATAGCCCTGAAAGAATTAATCCAGGAGACAAAAATAAAAGGATAACAGATATTATCAAAATTACATCTGGATCTAATTCAGTAGCATCTAAAATTGTTACATATTTGTATTCATTGATAATTAAAGCAGGGGTTCATGAAACAGATTCTATCAAGATCGCTGAGTCAGCAAAAGTCATAGAAAATACTCAAAGAGACCTAAATATTGCTTTTATCAATGAGTTATCATTAATTTTTAAGAAGATGAATATTTCAACAGAAAAAGTTTTACAAGCAGCTGAAACTAAATGGAATTTTATTCCATTCAGACCAGGATTAGTTGGTGGTCATTGTATTGGAGTTGATCCATATTATCTAACATACCAGTCAAAAAAAATAGGATATAACCCCAAAGTAATTTTATCAGGCAGAACTTTAAACGATCAAATGCCAAATTTGATTTATAGAGAAATAAAAAAAAAAATTGATACTGAAAAAATTTTTAATCCCAAAATTTTAATAATGGGCCTAACCTTTAAAGAAAATTGTCCCGATACAAGAAATTCTAAAGCTTTAAATTTATTCGATTGTTTTAAAAATAAAAATTATTCAATATTCTCATATGACCCTTATTACAAATTTTGGAATAATAAATTTTTAAAAAAATATAATGTTCAATCAAAAATAGTTAGCAAAAAATTTGATGTTGTTATTTTAGCAGTAAAACATAAAGAGTTTAAAAATAAAAAAAGTAAAATACTAAATTATTGTACTAAAAGGGGATTTATATATGATTTGAAATATGTTTTACCAGAAAATATAGATCATTTACGAATATGAAAAATTTAAAATTCGAAAATTTAAAAAAAAATTTAAAAAAAAAATCCCACACTTGGTTGATAACGGGTGTTGCTGGATTTATAGGATCTAATATTCTTGAAGAGTTATTACTTTTAAATCAAAGAGTAATAGGAATTGATAATTTTAGTACAGGAAATATAAAAAACCTAAATTTAGTAAAAAAATTTGTTGGCCATAAAAAATGGAAAAACTTTAAATTTTTTAAGGGAGACATAGGAGATTATAACTTGTGCAAAAAGGCTGCTAAAGGTGCAGATATTATATTGCATCAGGCTGCCAGGGGTTCAATTCCTAAATCAACAAAAGATCCTGTCTCTACTAATAAAGACAATATTACTGGTTTTTTGAATATATTAAATATCGCTAAAGACAATAATGTAAAATCATTTGTTTACGCATCAAGCAGCTCAGTCTATGGAGATATTAAAATGCTCCCAAAAATTGAGAGTAAAGTAGGCAAAGTTTTATCAAATTACGCATTAACAAAAAAAACAAACGAGGAATATGCAAGATTGTTTCATGAATTATACAGTTTTAAAACAGTTGGCTTAAGATATTTTAATGTTTTTGGAAAAAGGCAAAATCCTAATGGGGATTATGCTGCAGTAATTCCAAAATGGATTAGTAATGTAAGAAAAAATTTTGATATAATTATCTATGGTGATGGAAAAACTTCAAGAGATTTCTGTCCTATAAAGAATGTCGTTCAGGCAAATATTTTATCAGGTTTAAATAATTTAGAAAATAAAAATTACATTTTTAATGTTGGAACTGGATCAAGAATAACTTTAAGTCAGCTTTGTAAAACAATTTTAAAATCATTTAAAAAAGATAAAAAAAAATACAATATTATTTATAAAGATTTTAGACAAGGAGATATAAAACATTCACTTTCAAGTATTAAAAATATTAAAAAACTTTTAGGTTATAATCCATCAGTTTCTTTCGAGGAAGGTATAAACCATACAGTAGAATGGTTCAGGTTTAACCAATGATAAGGGATATTTTAAATCTTTTTTATTTTTTTGATAAATCACACAGATTTAAAATACTTATTTTTCAATCGTTATTACTTATTTCCTCAATTTTTGAAATTCTATCAATTTTTTCAATTGGACCGCTAGTACAACTATTAAGTAATCCTGAGATAATTTATGAAACAGATCAATTTGTGTCTAAAGTTTACAATTATTTCAATTTTGGATCATTTGAAAAATTTTTAATTGTTATTGTAATTGTGATCTTATGCTTTTTGTTTTTATCAACAATTATTTTAACCTTTACTTTGTATGTATTGAGTATGTTTTCTCAAACCTTAGGACACATAGTTAGAAGCAGTTTATTTAAATTTTATATTTCACAAAACTGGATATATCACTCAAGAACTAATTCTTCTCAAAATGTTGAAAAAATAGGGTTTGAGGCTAATAGGGTAACACAAAATATAATTTTGACAATTTTGTTAACAAATTCCAAAGTTTTGACTGGTATATTAATTATTATATCTTTGACAATTTACAACCCAATTGCATCTTTGATTTGTTTTTCTATTTTTGGAATAGTTTACATAATCATATTTAAATTTATCAAATCCAAGTTGTCATATCATGGACTAACTCAAGGGAGTGCAATGAATGAAATGTATAGAATTATGTCTGAAAGCTTTACAGGTATAAAAGAAGCAATTATTTATGGGAAACAAAAAAAATATTTTGACTCATTTTTTAATAGTTCATATAAATTTACAAATTCATCAGGAAAGATAAGTTTTTTTCAACAAGCACCAAGACATACTCTAGAGTTTTTTGCAATAGCAGTAATATTGTCATTTATATTGTTATTAATTTACTTTGGCACCTCTAATTTTAATGAAATACTACCAATACTATCTATTTATATTTTTGCTGGATACAAGTTATTACCAATTCTACAAAATGTTTATGGTGGTTTAGTACAAATTCGAGCGAATTATCCTGCATTAATCAAAATACAAAACGAACTAACTGAAAGTCGAAAATACTCTTTGAACAAAGAGGAAGATAGAGAACAATTTTTAAAATACGAAAATGATCTTTCAATTAAATTTTCAGATGTTTCTTTTTTTTATAAAGAGCCTTCCTTGCAAGCAGTTAAAGAAATAAATTTTGAAATAAAACCAAATACAGTTAATTATATTATAGGATCATCTGGATCAGGTAAATCAACAATTTTAGATCTTATATTAGGATTAATTTATCCCCAGAAAGGAAAAATTTCTGTTGGAGAAATAAAATTGAATCAAACAAATTCAAAATTTTGGCACAAAAATTTTGGATATGTAGGCCAGAATGTTTTTTTATTAGACGATACAATAAAAAATAATATTTGTTTTTCAAATGATGATGAAGAAATTGATCAAAAAAAGTTAAGAAGAGCTATAGAATTATCATATATTGAACCTTTTTTAGACGATCTATCAGAAGGTATAAATACTGTTGTTGGAGAAAGAGGTATAAAGCTTTCTGGTGGACAAAGACAAAGAGTTTCAATTGCTAGGGCACTTTATCAAAATAAAAATATTTTAATTTTTGATGAGGCCACATCTTCTTTAGATGGTATTGCTGAAAAATTTATAACAGAACAATTGAAAATTTTATCTAAAAGTACAACTATTATTATAGTTACACACAATGTTAAGTTATGTAGAAATGCTGATACAATTATATTACTTCAAAATGGAATGATAAATGAAATTGGAAAATATGATGATATTAAAGGAAATAAACTTTTTTTAAATTTACTTAATGAAAAATAGAAAAAAAATACTAATTACTGGTGGATCAGGTTTTATCGGATCAGCAATAATTAGAGAACTATTAAAACAAAAAGTTAGTTTGCTGAACTTAGATTGTTTAAGTTATGCAGGAAATAAAAAAAATCTTTCGGAAATTGAAAATGTCAGAGGATATAAGTTTATCAAACTCGACATTTCTAAAATTATGGATTTAAAAAAAATATTTTTTAAATTCAAGCCAACACATGTTATAAATTGTGCGGCTGAAACACACGTTGATAGATCCATATCAAATTCGAAAAAATTTATTCAGTCTAATATTCTAGGTACATATAATTTACTTGAGTGTACAAGAGAAAATATGATTAATAATAAAAATTTTAAAAGATTTCATCAAATTTCAACAGATGAGGTTTTTGGAGATTTAGTTAGAGTTAAAAAGCCTCCAAGAGAAGATTCATCTTATGCTCCTAGCTCTCCATACTCAGCCTCTAAAGCAAGTTCAGATCATTTAGTAATTGCGTGGGGAAGAACTTATAATATCCCTTATAGCATATCTGTTTGTACAAATAATTATGGGCCTAGACAATTTCCGGAAAAACTTATTCCAAAAACGATTTTATATGCGATGAAGAAAAAGAAAATTCCTATATATGGTGATGGTAAACAAATTAGGGATTGGCTATTTGTCAATGATCATGCAGAAGCAGTTCAGAAAATATTATTTAATAAAAAAGGTGTAAATCGTAAATTTAATATTTCAGGCAATAATCAAATATTCAATATTGATCTTGTAAAAACTATTTGCAAATATTTAAATAATCAAAATGAATTAAAAAATAATGAAAAATATGATTACAATAGTTTGATTCAATTTGTTAAAGATCGTCCAGGACATGATAGAAAATATTTTTTAAACTCTAGCAGAATAAGAAGAGAATTAAATTGGAAACCAAAATATAATATTAACAAGGGTTTAGAAATTACAATTGATTGGTATTTAAAAAACCTAAATTGGTGGAGTAAAAAATAAAAAATTGTGCACCCTTTAAATCAATTTTTTAAGATAATTTGAGTATTCACAATTACCGTAAAATTTAATTGCTTTTAGTATATGTTTCTTATTTATCCATTTATTTAAAAAAGCAATTTCTTCAATACAAGCAATTTTTACATTCTGTTGATTCTGAATAGTTGATACAAAGTTACCGGTTTTGTAAAAATTTTCAATTGATCCTGTGTCTAACCACGCGCCACCTCTACCCAATATCTCAAAATTAAGTTTGTTATTTTTCAAATATTTTTTCAGAAGATCTGTAATTTCAGTTTCTCCTCTTTTAGACGGCTTTAGCTTTTTGGAATATTCAACAACCTTATTATCAAAAAAATATAGACCAGTTATTGCAAAATTTGATACATATTTCTTTGGTTTTTCTTTAATTGTAGTAATCTTATTTTTAAAATTTAATTTAGCAACACCAAATGAACTTGGGTTAAAAACTTTATGTAGCAATATTTTGGCTCCTTTTTTTAAATTAGATAAATTTTTCAGTAAAGATGTGAGTGATTGACCATAAAAAAAATTATCACCAAGTATCAAAGCAACATTATTTTTTTTTATAAATTTTTCTCCAATTTTAAATGCCTCCGGGAGTCCGTTTGGTTTTTCTTGCTCAAGATATGAAATTTTAATCCCTAAGTTTTTTCCATCAGGAAGTATCTTTTTGTATTCATTTAATTGCCCCTTGTTAACGATAATTAAAATATCTTTAATTTTTGCTAACATTAATATTGATAAAGGGTAAAAAATCATTGGTTTATCATATACTGGCAACAACTGCTTGTTTACTGCTTTAGTTAATGGAGACATTCTCGTACCCATTCCGCCAGCTAAGATAATTCCTTTATTAACCATTTTGCTTTTATATTAGTTATTTTTAAATTTATAAGTTAAATTGCATAAAATCAATTTAAGAACATCTATTAAGACTTTATTATGATTATTGTTTTTTTTGGGTTTATTTTAAGAATTTTAATTACTTTAATTCTTATACTGGATGGTCAGTCTACTTTAACTTATGACTCTATTCGTTTTCATGAAGAAGCATTACTTTTCGACCAATTTATTATAGATAAATTGTCTAATCCTGAACTTGAATATCCGTATAAGAATTATTTTCCTGTGATAATAGGCTATTTTTATCATTTCACCGGTATTAAGTCCTATCTTATTAGTACCACCATATCTTCTTTAGCCTGGTTATTTTCAGCAATAATTTTGTTAAAAATGATGAAGGCATTAAGTTATAAAAAAAAAAGTATTAATATAGTTCTTATTTTATATACTTTTATTTTTCCAACTGGAATTGTTTATTCATCTTTATTACTAAGAGAAGTTTATATTTTACTATTTATAAATCTTCTAGCATTTTATTTTATAATTATTAGTGAAAATGATAGAAAAAATAAATTTATAAATTTTGTTTTAATAAGTATAATTTCTATTATTCTACTATTTTTACATTCAGCAAATTTTTTCTTCTTAATTGTGTTATTTTCTTGTTTAGTATTTTTATATTTCGTCAAAAAAATTAGAATTAACAAAATTTCAATTATTATATTAGGTTTGTCATCAATTATTTTTTTAGACTTTTATGGGGTTTTAGAAAAAATTTTTATTTATATTAAAGTTTACTTACAGGGACATTTTTTTGAAAATAATTTTGAAAGAGCAACCTATTATACAATGGAAGAAATTAACTCTTTACAATATAGTATAACTTCATTTTTGGTATTAGTAGTAAAAAATTTTATTAATTATTTATTTCAGCCATTCATACACAAAGTATCTTCTTTTAAAGATCTAATTCTTTTAATAGAAAATATTTTTAGGCTTGTCTTAATTTGTATGACAATTAATAATTTTAGAAAAAATTTTGTAAATAAAGAAATATTTATTATTCTACTTTTGATGTATGTAATTATGGAATTCATTTATGCTCAAGCTACTGTAAATTGGGGAACAGCATCAAGACATCATTTACCATCTCTTGGTTTATTAGTTATGATTGCTTATTTTCCTTTTATAAGAATTAAAAAAAACTAAAATATATGAAAAAAAAAATATTTTTTTTAGTAAATATTGATAGTTTTCTGTTAAGTCATAGATTGCAAATTGCAAAAACTCTTTTAACAAAGGGTTATGAAGTTCATATTGCAACTGAATTTACAAAATATCAAACTAAACTTAAAAAAATGGGTTTTTATACTCACTCTATAAAATTTAATAGAAATAGTTTGAATTTAATAACTGTATTTTTATCTCTGATACAAATTTATTTTTTATTAAAAAAAATTAAACCCAATATTTTACATTTAATTACATTGAAACCAATTTTTTTGGGAGGATTACTATCATTTTTTTTGCCTATAAAATCAGTAGTAATTTCAATCACCGGACTAGGATCAATGTTTTTAGGTAAAGGATTATTATTTAAATTGAGGATATTTTTAATAAATTTAATTTACAGAATTATTTTTTTATTTCCAAATCAAAAAGTAATATTACAAAATAATTATGATAAAAATTACTTGGTAAAAAATACAAGTTTAAAAAAAAAAAAAATAGAAATAATCAAAGGTTCTGGCGTTGATTTGAATAAATTCAAATTTTCATTTATTTCTTTTAAAAAAACTCCAATAATTCTTATGGCATCAAGATTGATAGCTGATAAAGGTGTTTATGAATATATTGATGCAATTAAATACCTTAAAAAAAAAAAATTTGTTGGCAAATTTTATTTAGTAGGTGATACAGATTATGCAAATCCTAGTAATATTCATAAATCAAAAATTGATTTTTGGAAAAAAACAAAACTTATATGTATACAAAAACATCAAGTTAAAATTTCAAAATTAATAAAAAATTCAACAGTAATTGTTTTACCTTCCTATAGAGAAGGTTTCCCAAAAATCTTGATGGAAGCAGCTGCGTGTGGGAGACCTGTAGTAACTACTAATGTTCCTGGTTGCAAAGATGCAGTGATAAAAAATATCACAGGAATTTTAGTACCTCATAAAAATTATTTAGCTTTAGCTAATGCGATTCAAAAACTTTGCAAAGATAAAAAAAGACTTTCAAGAATGAGTATTGCTGCTAGAGAACATGCGGTTAAAAATTTTGATGTTAAAAACATTGTATCTAAACACCTTTCTATATATAAAAAATTGTTAATATAAATAAATTTAAAAATTTGTGAAAAAAATAAGTTTAATTATTCCAGCATTAAGTCAAGAATTTTATATAGAAGATATGCTAGTTAATATTTTATATTGGACAACCTTACCTTCAGAAATAATTATTATTAATACTTATAGTAAAAATATATCAATTAATAGTATAATAATTCAAAAACTTAAGAAGAAAAAAATCGATCTAATTATAATAAATAAAAGAAATTTATTTCCTGGGGCAGCAAGAAATATTGGAATTTCAAAGTCTAAATATGAATACATACTTTTTTTAGATATAAATACACTTCCATATGATAAGAATTGGTTAAAAAGTAATTTTAAATATTTATTAAAAAATAATTTAGATGGTCTTTGTGGACAAACATATTATTTAGCGCATAATTTTAAAGAACGTTTAATTAGAGCCTCAACTTATGGAAAGGCATATCTAAGAACAATACCTGGATCAATTTTCAAACGTAAAGTGATCAAGAAAGTTGGTTTATTCGATGTAAATACTAGAGCGGGTGAAGATACAGATTGGCTTAAAAGATTAGACAAATTTAATTTTAAAATAAAAAATTCTTTAAAACCAATTTATTATAAAGGTTTATTTAATACATCTTTTAAAACAATAATAAAAAAATGGTTTAGGAATTATATTTATTCTTCCAATTTAACACATTTAGCTACACAAAAAACTTTTTATATTTTTGGTTTTTTTTTAACTATGTTTATTTTAGTTTTTAATTGGAATCATGCTTCATTTAATTGGCCAGATGGATTGGGAATTTATATTCCACATATCACCAAAGCATATTTAATTGCCTGTTCTTTAAGTTATATCGTATTAAGAGGATTTTATATTCCGGTTAAAAAAAAAATCAGAAAAAGTTTTTTGTTTCCATTTAACTTTATATTAATTTCACTAGTGTCATTTATACTTGATTCCGTAAAGCTGCTATCCTTTTTAGTATGGATTTTTTCTCGTGCAATAAGCTCAAATAAATATAAACAAAGCATATAAATAATCCTACTAGAAAGCTTGCAACTAGTGTATGTATCATATTAGGTTTTTGATTGATTACTCCAATCAGATAGTCTTTTTTAATAAATTCAACATTATCTAATTTACTAGACAATCTTTTCATTCTAATTAAATCTATGTTATCCTCAGGATCAGTATTTAAGAAAACCTCTCGCATATATTGAATATTTTCAAGATTTTTTGTTATGTTAAAAGTGTTAAATACTTCCACCAATTCACTCGCTGATAACCCCGGGGTATTTTGATTAAATATTTTATTCATAAACTTCTCTAAAAAGTATTTTTCTTGCACACTGGAAGTGCCCAATCCTTCTGTTTGAGCCTGATCCTTTAAATTTGACATTTTATTTAATTGTCCAATAGTGAAATTCATTTCTTCTTTAATAAATTGAACAGCATATGAATAATATAAATCAAGCATATCTTTTATTTGTATTCTTAATATTCTGTTTGTTTCTTCAATTAAACCATCTACTTTTTCATCCAAATTATTATTTGATGATGTAAAAAATTTAATCGATGTCGGCCTAATGGTATAAGAATTTACATCTTTAGGTTTTTTTATCTTATCATTACCAAATGTATCTAGTTTGTGTTGTATTAAATGAATAGTTTTTTCGTCATTTTTTTTTATTAAATTCAATTTTACCAGAATGTTATCTACTGAATTTAGATAGACTTGCGCTTCATTTTTATATTCAGTTTGATAGGTAATAAAAAATTTACTTTCCAGGTTTTTGTTATAAAAAAAACCGAAAGATAAGCAAATTAATATAATTGCAAAAGATTTTACTAGTAAGGAATATATATTTATTGACGATGTTTTTTTCATTATTTTTTTGTAAGGCGTTTATAGTAGTAAATAAATGATGAGTAAATAATTATTACTGCACAAATTATATAAATTTTATTTATAGAAGTATATAATGAGGTAATAATTGGAGCATTTAGAAACAAAAAATAAAATATTAATGCTCTATTTAATTTGTATTTATTGACCAAATAATGATGTAAATGTTGATTATCTCCATAAGCTGGATTTTTTTTATTTATTAATCTCTCAAATAATAATCTCAACATATCTATTACTGGAATTATAAAGATAATAAAAATAGTTTCAGCACTTGCTCCTTGAGAGGGATGTGAAATATTTTTATTATGAAGCCAAATAATTAAAAACGAAACAAAGCTAGATAGCATTAGAGATCCAGCGTCCCCCAAAAATTGATCTCCCCTGTAAATGTGTACAAACATTATTATCAGATTAATTAAGACAATTATAATAATCATACCAGCTCCAAATTGATAAATTTGATTTATATATATTAACCAAAAAAAAATTATCCCAGTTGCTAATCCATTGATTCCATCTGATAAATTCAATGAGTTAACTAAACAAAGAACACAAAGAACTGTAAAAATAATCGAAAAATTTTTTAGCTGAAAATAAAAGTCAAGATTTTTTATATAAAATCTATCTATTAATAGACCTTCATTGGTAACACACAATATTAAAACTATCATTGAGATCAAGAAAGTTTTTAATACTGGAGATAATTTATATCGATCATCAAAAAAACCGACAATAAAAATTGATATTGTTCCTATTAAAACACCTCTAAAACTTTCCTCAAATAAATCTACAAATAAACCTGTTAAAAAATAAATTGAAAAAAAAATTGCTAACGAAAAGGAAGCTGTTTTTGGGGTGGGTATATTATGAATTTTCCTTTTTTCGTTTGGATAATCAATAACATTTAGCGTTTCACCAATTTTTTCTTTATATATATAGATTAAAAAATACACTAAAACAGAAAATACAACGAAATATAAAGTATTAGCCATTTAACGTTTATAATTTATGAAATACTAAATTGATATTAAAAAAATTTATTATATTAAATCTAATTAAATTTATTAAAATTATCTTAATTTGAAAATACTTGTCATATCACCAGCGTATACTTTATCAGGAGTGCCTTTAGCACAATTAAGATTGGCAAAATCTTTAGGTAAATTAGGTCATGAAGTTGATTTAATTTATGGATGTAAAAAATACTATAAAATAAAAAAAACAAAAAATATTAACATTAAATTTTTTAATCAATTTCGTGTTATTGGAATGTTTTTCCCACTTGTTAGATATTTATTATCAAAAAAACCAGATGTAATTTTTTCTGCTGAGGATCACTTGAATGCAATTGTCTCTTTAGCGTGTATTTTTACACTTTCTAAAGCAAAAATAAGTGTATCATCAAGAGTAACACCAATTGATACATATAGAAATTCTGGAAATTTTTTTTCTAAAGGATGGTTTCTGAAAATCTTGTTTCCTATTGTTAACTGGAAAGTTGATGTAATGACTTGTGTTTCCAAAGATATGGTAAAGCAGTATAAAAAAATTTTCAAAAATTCAAAGCAAGTTCCAGTTTACAACATAGTTAAAAACGAAGAGGCACTTGTTAAAATGAGAGAGAAAATTAATCATAAGTGGTATAAAACTAAATCTAATAAAGTTCTTATTGCATCAGGAAAATTAGCTACTTGGAAAGGATTTGATGATTTAATTAAGGCAACAAATATTTTAATTAAGAAAAAAATAAATATAAAACTGATAATTATTGGAGATGGCCCAGAAAAAAATAATTTATTAAAATTAATTAAATTTTATGGTTTGAGAAAAAAAATTTTTATCTTAAAACCTGTTATTAATACTTTAAAATATTTTTACAACTCTGACATATTTGTTTTATCATCTAGAGTAGAGGGGATGCCAAATGTTATGATAGAGGCAATGATGTGTGGATGCACGGTAGTCGCAACTGATTGTCCAACAGGGCCAAGAGAAATATTAAATAATAATAAATATGGATACTTGTCAAAGGTTAATAATCCTAAAGATCTAGCTGATAATATAATTAAGGCAATTAAAAAAAGAATTTCAATTAATAAAACTAAAAAAATTTTAAATAACTTTACTGACAGAACGGTAATTAAAAAGCATTTTATGTTATTAAAAATAGATAGTAAGTTTTGGAAATTATGAAATATATACTTGATATTTCTTGTTTGGATACGTATTCGTCAGGTGCGAAACAAAGAATTTTAAGTTTATACTCAGAATTAATTAAAACAAATAAAAAAAAAAAATTTGTTATTTTTTATACCTCTTTTGAAAAAATAAAAGATTTATTAAATTTTCCAAATGTTCATTTTGTAAAGAATCCAATTAATCAAAATAACTATTTTAAAAAATTTTTAAGTGTTATTTATGTTTTTATATATATTCATATTAAATTTAAAAAGGCAAAAGCAATTGAAAATTTTACTTTACCTTTTTTTAATATAAAAAATATTATTTCAATTTGCACAATACATGATTTAAGAAGAATTTATTTTTCAAATTTCTTCTTAAGCAAATTAGCTTTCAAAATATTTTTTAATCATTTTTTATCTAAATCAAAAAATATTATTGTTGTTTCAAAATCAGTAAAAAATGAAATGCTTCAATATTTTAAAAATTTAAATATTTCAGTTATTTATAATACAATCGAAACAAGAGATTTTAAAAAAATAAAAAATAGGGACACGCAAAAAATAAAGAAAAAATACAAACTTCCTGATAATTTTATTCTTACAGTTGGACACCAAGAAATGAGAAAGAATTTTTTAAGATTGATTAAAGCTATAAGTATACTTAAGAGAGAATATCCTAAAATTAAACTAATTCTTGTTGGTCAGAAGGCTGATGAAACGCTAGATATTAAACGTTTAATTTATGAGCTTAAATTAAATTCAAATATTAAAATTTTTTCTGGCCTGAATGATTTTGAGTTAAAGTGTTTTTACAAACTTTCAAAATTATTTGTGTTTCCATCAATATATGAGGGCTTTGGAATACCTTTGTTAGAGTCAATGGCTTCTAATAAGCCAATGGTTTTAAGTAATTTAGAGGTATTTAGAGAAATTACTCAAAATCAATATGTTTATTTTGACGAGTATGATCCTCTTTCGATAGCAAATAAAATAAAATTTGTTTTAAAAAATGAAAATATTCAACAAAAAATGATCAATTATGGAAAAAAGAGAATAAATTTTTTTTCAACAAAAAATCAAAAAAAAAATATTAATAAGCTTTATAAAATAATTAACTAATTACCTATATTTTACAAAGATAAATAAATTGTCTTTGACAATATAAATCAATGACAGTATAAAGCTGTGCCTGGTGATTATTGCGAAGGTGTAATACCCGATCCCATTCCGAACTCGGAAGTCAAGCCCCTCAGCGCCAATGGTACTTTGTCTTAAGACATGGAAGAGTAGGACGTTGCCAGGCTATTTTCCTAAATGAAAAATATAATAGTAGTAACTGGTGGTGCTGGATTTGTTGGTTCTAATCTTATTGAGTTATTGTTAAAAAAAACAAATTTTAAGATAGTAAGTCTAGATAATTATTCTACTGGCAAAACCAATAATCATCTTTTAAGCAATAGAGTTACATATTTGAGGGGTGATACAAGTAAAATTAATAAAATTTTATTTAAATATAAAAATCGTATTAAATCTTTATTTCATTTTGGAGAGTTTTCTAGAATTTATCAAAGTTTTAAAAAATTTAATGACTGTTTTAAATCAAATTTAATTGGATCTAACGCTGTATTTAGTTTTTGTTTATCAAATAATATAAAATTAATATATTCTGCAACATCTGCCACTTTAGGAAATAAAGGTAATGATAAAAATTTGTCCCCTTATGCTTTTTCAAAATCGAAAAATTTAGAATTATTAGAAAATCTTAAGAAATGGTTTAATTTTAGGTTTGAAGTAGTTTATTTTTATAATGTTTATGGACCTAGACAAATAAAAAAAGGAGATATGGCTACAGTAATTGGAATATTTGAAAATTTGTATAAAATCAAAAAGCCTATTTCAGTTGTAAAACCTGGAAGCCAATCTAGAAGATTTACTCATATTAAAGATACAGTTGAGGTTTGTTTTGAGGCCTGGATAAAAAATAAATGTTCTCATTACAGTATTTCAAATAAAAAAAGCTTTTCAATAATTGAAGTAGCTAAAATGTTTAAATCAAAAATAGTCTATTTGCCTGAGAGGCCAGGTGAGAGATTTGCCTCAGCATTAACTAAAATATCACAAAATAATAAGATAATTCAAAGATATGGAAAAATAAATTTGAAAGATTATATAAGTTCGTTTATTAAGAGTGGAAAAAAATGAAAATAAAAAGTTCTTTAAAATCTATAAAAAAAAGAGATCTAAACTCTAAACTCGTAAGAAGAAGAGGTAGAGTTTACGTTATAAATAAAACTAATCCAAAATTTAAAGCTAGACAAAAGTAAAGCTTAATGGACAACGAAAACCATAAAAATACATGGAATAATTTTACAAAGTTTGTTCTTTGGGGGACCGTTGCAGTTGTTGCAGTTTTAGTTTTAATGGCAATTTTTTTACTATAATTATTATGAGAATTGGTTCAGTTTCAGAAAATCGAGAAATAGAAAAAAGAGTTGCTGTAACTCCTGACATTATTAAAAAATATATTTCTCTTGGATTTGAAATCACTTTAAGTGAGAACTATGGATCTCATATAGGTATCCAAGATAAAGAATATCTAAATCTTGGAGCTAAAGTTTCGAATGATGAAAATGAAATATTAAGAAAGTCTGATATCATAATTCAGCTAGGAATGTTGGATGATGATAAAAGTTCATGTTTAAGAGAAAATCAAATATTAATTGGAGTTTTAAATCCGTATGAGAACAAGGAAAAACTAGAAAATTTATCAAAAAAAAAAACTTATATTTTTTCCTTAGAAATGCTTCCAAGAATAACAAGAGCACAATCAATGGACATATTATCTTCACAAGCAAATCTTGCGGGTTATAAAGCAG
>MDTD01103142.1_pt1 | contig 17557 bp, 5 predicted proteins | sample 811221 | NCBI WGS metagenome assembly MDTD01 (sample SAMN05326646, study PRJNA326480) | marine metagenome | isolation source: seawater | place: Pacific Ocean: South West | collected 2011 | reverse complement strand
CCATGTGGTGAATGTGGTCTAGATGGTCCATGTGGTGAATGTGGTCTAGATGGTCCATGTGGTGAATGTGGTCTAGATGGTCCATGTGGTGAATGTGGTCTAGATGGTGAACTTTCAGAACGTGTATCAGAACGTGTATCAGAATGTGTTTCTGAATGTGTATCTGTATTAGATTCTGTTGTCATATTATCTCTATATTTTGGTTTAAATTTATTATCATGGGGTTTATTAAAAGATTTTTCTTTTGGTTTATCATAATGTGGTTTAACTGGTGGTACAAAATCACCAGCATTAGAATATTTATCAGAATCATTATCTTTATTATCCGCAGTTTGAACAGTACCTTTTGGCACATGAAATTTATCCATTACGCCACCATCATATCCATGTTCCCATGTATTTTTCTTCCTAGGTTTTAATCTCATAGGATTAATGTAATGTGGATTTTTCTTAACCGTTTGTTCTGCTATAATATTATTTGGTTTTTTAATTTGTCTTTGTTCTCTATTTGCCATATATTGTTGTCTTTGTTCATTTGTTACAAATGGATTATTTGCAACTGGATTTGGATTCTTAACTGTCATATCACCACCTGTCTGACTATGTTTTCTACTAGTATCTCTTCTTTTTAATTTTGAAGATTTTTTTGATTTACTATTTATTCTTCTAGAACCAAATACAAATTCATCTTTACTCTCATCCTTCATTATATCACTTTTTTTATTTTTAGTATATTCACTAAAAAATTCTTCTTCAATTAATTGAGCAGGACTAAATAACTCTACGTTTTTCTCCATATAATAATTATTTTTATTACTTCTATATTTTTGTGGAATTATTTTATTTATAAAATCTGTTGTATTACTATCACATCCAGAAATATCTATAATATCTAAAAGACTATTAAGGAAAAAATGTAAATCAAAGTAATGATTATTTTTATTTCCAAAAGGTATTTTAGAACTATTTCCATAATATTCAGGGATTGAAGAAAAATTAAAATTACCTATTTTTATAATAAATTTATTTTTTGGTATATAATATTTTATACCATTGAAATTATATTCATCATATTCAGATGTAGATTTTTTTAAATAAACCAAAATATTATCTGGGGATAAATTATTATGTCTAAAATGTTTATATTCATTTTGAATTATAGCTAGTGTATGAATTACTTGAAATAATAATTTTTTTAAATCACATTGATTAGATGAAATATATTCACTTAATGTCATGCTCTTAAAAAAATTTTCTCTAACTCTTACTGAAAATATATCTGAAATTTCATTATTATTTAATTTTTTCTTAATAATATCGTAATTACTAACTTTAGAAACTATATCTTCAAACTGACTAAATCCAACATCAATATTAATTATAGGAAGTAAAATATGATTAGTTTTATTATTTAAACTTAAATATGATAGCAAGTATGAGAATAATGAATCATTATTATTAAAACTACTTAAATCATCAATATGATTTTTACTTTTATATGGTGTTACATGTAATCCAATATTAAATCCATCAGAATATCTTTTTAAAACCATTGTATTTGTATTTTCATCAAAGTATATTTCTTTAAATTTACCAGTAAATAAACTTGATATCATATCATTGTACTCTTCGGAATTATTCTCTTTAATGATTTTTATATCATCTAAATTTATTTTATTAATATCTATTTTACTTACTTTTGAATTAAATTTATCGTCTGAATAAATAAAATTATAAAGTAAGTTTATTTTATCTTCTAATATATTCATTATATATAATTATATATATTTTATTTTAAAATATATATAAAAAAAATTGAAATATTTTATTATATTATTGTTTATGTATCAATAAATATTTAATGGTTCGTGTATCTACTAGTAATTCATACCAGAAAAATAGGACCACAACGCGTCCAACAGCTTCAAAAAAAAAAAAAATAGTTAAAAAATGGATTACTTTCCGTTTTTCCCTTTGTTCAGAATGTGGATTACATTGCTTGGGCACAGCATTTGTCCACGCTACTGATCCTGACACGGGAGAAATGGGAGAAAATGAAATAGGAGATTATTATTGCACGCAAGCAGGATGTCCATGTCGTGGCAAATTTATGGGTCATTATACTCGTTACTGTAGTAAATGCAAAAAAACAAAGGAAGTTCCAGATGAGGAAATTGATGATATTTAATCTTTATTTATAAAGTAATTGTAATATCTTCATAATATAAGCCTCGATATGTATAATTAAACGTGTTCCTTTATTCATTCTTAGTTCAAATTCCGATGTTGTATTTATAATTTTATATTTAATCTCATTATCTTCAATATTATGTATTAAATTTTTCATTATATATCTAATTACTAATTTTAAATTTAAATTTGTAATAAACAATATATAAATATATTCTCTACATTTTTTTATTATATTATTTAAATCCTTGTGAGTTTTAATATCTGATAATATCAAACTTACTATTTTTTCAACTATTATTTTCCAATCCTTAAAATTGGATAAATTATTTTTTTTTAGTTCAAGATACCAAATTATTTTATTTATATTATTATCACAATTATTTATAATTTGATTAAAATCACCAACATTTATATCAATATTTTCAATATGAGATATTTTTAAAACCATATTAAATATTTGATACTTGTTTGGTAGTGGTACACGAACCATTAAACATCTACTTTTTAAAGGTTCTATAATTTTAGATAATTGATTACTAATAAAAATAAATTTACATGTATTTGCATATTTTTCCATAGTTCTTCTTAATGATGCTTGTGCATAATAATTTAAATTATCAATCTTATCAATAACAACAATTTTAAACAGTTTCATATTTTTACAAATATTTAACATTTGTGACCTTGCATAATCTTGAATAATATCTTGAATTAAATATTTATCAAATCCATTATTATTTGGTTCTATAACGATATGATGATTGGATTGTTTAATCATTACTTTTGTTTTTGTATTACTGTAACCATTAATTGTATATTCAATTTCTTGTAATTTTGAACCACTTTCACCAAATATTTTTTTGATTAATTTATTAGTTATATATTCTTTACCACATCCTTCTGGACCATAAAAAATTAAATGTTGAAAATTACAATATTGAAATGATTTATGATTTATATAATCCAATGATTCAACAACTTTATCTTTATTATTTTTAATATCATCAAAATTATTATAAATATCACAATGAGTATCAAAAGATTTTAGTAATCTATTTATAATATTCTGATGACATGCGATGGAATTAATATTATTATAATATTTGTCTATGAGAAACATTATAATATTAATATATATTATATTTAAATGTATATATTATCAATTTTTAAAAAATTGATATATTTATATTAAAGTAATAATAACAGTATAATTTAGTAATGTATGTATGTAAAAGAAAAAAAACAACTTTCCAAAAATCCAAAATTATTAGATTACTGGATGAAAGAAACTATAAATGAAAAAGTAAATATAAATAATAATAAAAATGTTAACAAAACTTATAATAAAATTGATAATTTTAGTAAATTAAAAGTTAATAAAAATAAATAATTTTATTCTGAAATTAAAAACTTAATTAATCTTAATTTATCTTTTCTTTCACTTATTTTTGTTTTATTTTCTAAAATTTTAATCATTTTATCTAGTGATTTTGTTCCTTTAACATCTAAATATATCTGATTAAAAGTATCATATCCACCAATTAATATTTTATTATAATAAATTTGTGGAAATGTTTTTAATACCCCACTTTGATATTTAGATTTATCTTCCTGACTAACATTGACTATATTAATATTTATTTTTAAATCATTAGTATTTTTTATATTTTTGATTAAATTTTCTGCAGCCATAGAATATGGGCATTGATTCAAACTAATTACTTTTATTTCGTTCATTATTATATATAAATATAAAATTAAAAAAATATATTTTTAATTTAAAAGAAAAATCTATTTATGATTAATATTAAATGGATTCTTCATTAATACAATTATTAGCAAGGGGTGGAATTGATGACAAATATATTGGAAATGATACCACATTTTTTATAAATGACTTTAATTTTCATAATAAATTTTATAAACAATATGATTCTGAAAAAAGTCAAATAATAAAATTTGATGATAGCTTAAATATAAATTTAGATTATAAACATCATTTTATTACTGAGAATTATATAAAAGTAAAAATACCATATTTTCAAATGTTTAAAAATAATATTATAGTATCTTCATCTGATAATCAAAATCAAATAAATAAAATAATATATGATAATCATGATACATATTTATTTATTATAAATAGTAAATATTATTTAATACCAGAATTTTTATTAAAATCAAATATTAATTACGATATCGAAAAAATACAATTTACCACTATCAAAGAATATTTTAATAGTACTCTAGAATATTTAATTAATGATAGTGAATTTATTTATTTTGCAAGTTTAGAAAGAATAAATTTTATTAGTGATATACTTCCACTATTTTTAACTTTTAATGATACATACAATAAACATTATCTTCAGTTATTAAATAATAATTTAGATGATAAACAATTAAATATGCCACTTCTTACATCTACTACTTTTAATAAATATATTGAAACTTTAATTAAAAATAAAATGTTTGATAAATATCAACAATTCAATCATTATGATAATTTAACTGAATTTTATAATATTATATCTGATGAAGTTAAATATTTTATTAATTACTATATTAATAATCATCCAAATATTATTGATAATTTAGATTCTTCTAAAGCAGATAATTATTATAATTTTAATAATTATACAAGTGACCTAAATACATATATTGAGAATACTATTGTTAAAAATTCATTAATTTTGCATTATATTTTAAATAATTTATACACAACTAATTTAAATACATTTACATTTTATAAAAAATATTTAACATCTACAGTAAATTATGAATATGAAGTAATTTTAACTATTGATGATATAGAAGATGTAAATACATTAGGAGGTAATCTTATCAGTAGATATTATCCAATATATACATTTAAATTAGAAACAGATACACTAAGTGAATTTTTTAATTTACCAGTATTATTTAAGAGATTGCCATTCCGTTTTGATACAGAAATGTCATTTAGAACATTAAATAATAAAAATGGTATTTATCAAGTAAATAATAATGTACATACATTAACTATCACTGATAGTGTAGCATACGAAGAAGATACAATCAGTATTTCTATTATAACAGATAATACAAAAAATGAACCAAATATTGAAAATATAATAAGTGATAATAATATAAATACAGAATTTGTAAATAATATTACTACTAATTTAACTAATCTTGATTATAATTTTAATGTTAATATTTTATTATTCAATACATTTAAAGAATTATATTTTAGTGTAGAGCAATTTATTAAAACTTATTTATTTAATTTATCATTAACTCAAGATCAAATTAAAAATATTTTTATAGGATTAAAAGTTTATGATGATAAATTTAACAAAAATTTTACTGAAATAAACTTTTTAACAAATGATGAATTTAATCAAGAATTTAATATAATAGAAAATAATTACCCTGATATTTATAAAATAAATAATTCACCTCAGGATCTGTACAATATTTATGTATTAAGTTTAAATGATTTTAAAAATGAAATATCTCTAACATCAATATTTGATGACACTACATTTATTGATATATATTTTAATAAATTAGTATCTTTTTTTTATAATAGATATGTTAAAATATCAAGTTTAGATAATAATATTATTACTAATTTTAATGGTTTATTGTATTACTTTAATATTGAAAATAGATTATATATCAATAAACAATTTATCAGAGATTCATTTGAAGAATTATTTAATAAAAAAAGTTTTATAGGATATTCATCTGATGTACCCAAACTTAATTTTTCACATAATATTGTTAAAGAAAATGTAAATGAATTTTATGAAAATACAAATTTTATTGATAATAATATATCTCATTGTTTTAATGATTTTACCATTAAAAATACATATGATTTCTCTAGTGAATATATAAATTTCACATTTACTTCAAATAAAATAATATTATCAAATACATATTTTAATACATTTAACTATAAAGATAATTTAACAAAATTTTCTGTAAATTTAATTAACGAAAATAAAGATTTAATTGTACAAGAGTATATTTTAGATGATGAAAATTTAACATTAGTATTTTCAACAAATATTACAAGTCAACCAATAAAATTAAATGAATTTATAAATTCTAGTATTCCATTAATTCATTTATCAACAACAAATAATATTTTAAAAAATTTTTCTGATTATTCTCAAAATAATTTACCAATTAATCATTTATTAACAACTGATACTGATTTAGTAGGTTTACAAAATGATAATACCAGATATGAAGTATATAATAAAGATAAATCTATTAATAAATTCATTGATTTGAATAATATATATTTTAATGAAGAATATAGTGAAAATAATAGTTATTTTATGTATTTTTTTAAAAATGAAGATAAAAATATAACATTTAAATTAAGATTTATATTAGAAGAATCATTTGATTCAATTTCATATTCTCATGCAATGAGTAAGATAACAAACTTAATTAATGATATGTCATTAAAATTAAATATAAAAAAAGATGATATTGAATTTAAAAATTTAATAATAGGTGAATTAAATAGTGGACATATTGATTATTATTTTAAAGTAAATAAAAATTTAAGTATAAATGAAATTAATACAAAAATATCTGATTTAAGTATTAGTATTTTATATTACATTGATATTTCATCTTCAAATACTATATCAATAACTTTAAATTCTATTGAACAAATACAATCAAATTCATCATTTACAAAAATAATATTAGAGAAAAACGGGATTGGATATAAAATTAAAAATGAAAATAATACTGAAACATTATCTGTAAATTATAATGATTATAATAATATATATATTGATATTATAAAATTACCATTAACCAAAAATTTAGTTATTAGTAATGATGATTGTATTCATAATATAAATCTAACTTTTCCTTTTATTTATCTAGATAAGACGTCAACAATATATACAAGTAATATAAGTTTATTTAATTCATTAAATACAATAAGAAATTATGATAATAATAATCCAGTTAAAATAATTGATATAACTTCAAACTATCTTAAATTACATGTAATTGGAACAATACCTACTAGAACAGTTAATACAAGCATTAATATAGAAATTTTTAATAATTCTTATTTACCTAATTTTTATAATTATACATCAAAATCTAATAGTAATATTTCAATTATCGGTGATTTTATGTATCAAAAACCTATGATATTCAAAATTTATAGTAAATCAAATGATACGCCGTTATATTTATTTTATAATATAATGAATAATAAATCAAGTGATTATTACGAAAATACTACATATCATATTAATGGTAAAAGTATTTATAAAATACATGAAATTGATTCAAATCAAATAAATAGAGATACAAGTACAAATATTATATATAGTACAGTATTTGATAAATATACATTAAAACAAAATAATAGTACGATTCTAAATGATATGTTGACAATTTATGATAATATTTTTAATAATGATTTTAAATCTAAAATTATTGATGTAATAGAAAAATCATATTTAAAATATATTGATTCCCATAAAACTATACTAGATACATTAAAGAAAACAGATAATTTTGGAAGCACAATTAAAAAAGTTTATGATAATATAGAAAAATTAAATAAATTTAAAACAATAAATGGAAATTTAAATTATAATTTAGATTTTAATAATTTTAATTTATTTGAATATGATTATTATTCAATTTATGCATTTACTTTATATAATCATAGTAATTCTAATACAGAAATCAAAAATGATAAAGTGTTGATAACTAATTTAAATTCTAAATATAATATTATTAAACAAGTAATAAATTATCCATGGGTTGGATTTTCAATTGAAAATAAAATTAATAAAAATGTTAATGAATATTTAATAAACTTTAATTCATTTATTAAAAGTCAAATTGATTTTTGTAAAAAAAATAATGTTGTGGATAAAATTATTAATAATAATCTTGAAACAGAATCAATTGATATTGGAAGAGAGAGTACCTTTAGAAGTAAATATATTAATAATGTATTTAATTATGATACTGTTAATATTGATTTAAATAATTCTGATATTCATTCAAATTATATTAATAAAAATATTGATACAAATACATTTGAATTTAAAAAGGAAGAAGAGTATATTACTGAAAATACATATGTTGAATCTTATTATAATGGGAATAAAATACCATTAAAATACGAAAATAATAAATATATTACAAAAAGAAATATGGATATTGAACAAAGTAATGGTAGAATATCTTATGTAGAAAATAAAATTAATAACATTGATTATTATAAAAATATTGGATATATTAAAATTAATGATAATAAGATAGTATTTAAAAATACGTTTGATGAAGAATATGATTACATCGTATTAAATAATAAAATTTACAATTATCCAATAAATGATAAACAATATAAATTTTACGTAAATGGTAAAAGTTTATCTGGTCCATCAAAAGGTATATCTGGTTATTTTTACCCATTATCAACTAAAAGTTATGAAAATGATCATGCTCATACTTTTGAAGAATTTCCTGGAATAACATTTTATATGCCAAATAATAGTTCTAATCATGCTACAATTAGTGGAGTTAGTGCAAGTGAACCAGAAGGTTATTTTAATTATGCTAATATTAATAATATAAAATTTCATGAAATTAATGGAATATATGGAAATGCTAAAGGGTTAAAAAAAACTACAACTAATGTTAGTTTACAATTAATTAAGACATATTTATTCTATACTAAAATATCATCATCGGTTTTTTTAAGTAATTTAAATACAAGTAAAAAATATTTATTTAAAATTAATAATTCATTTTGCTATGGACAATATAATGGTACATATGTAGAATTACTATCAATAAATGAATTATCATTTAATGTAAATAATGAAATATCATATGAAGAAATATCATCAAGTGATACTATAATTTTTACAGATATTTTAAATAATAATTTTAATAAAAATTTACTATTATCATATACAAATAAATTTACACTTAATAATTTTATTATATTAGAAGTTGGATTTTACAATTATTATTGTAATCAAAATGAAACATTTAATACTTTTACATCAACTTTAGTTGATTTTACTGGAATTGATAATGATTATCCACAAAATTATAATATTCAAAAAAATATATTAGGAAAAACATTATTTAATTATAATAGAACCGAATCAAATTTAAATTTAAATGCATATAAAACTTCTGAAACATTATTACCACCCATAAAGGTATCAAATAATATTTTAGTGTATGATACAACTGATGAACTAAATTGGTTACAAAATGGAGGATACTTAAAAATAAATAATACTGATTATAACATTAGTAATTTAAATAATATTAATGAAAATAATGGGAATTATTCATGTTATTATGTTAAAAGTAATACAATTCCATCAGATGAATATTATAATGATATTTATCAAAAAAAGAAAACTTTTAATTCAAGTATTATTCTTGACCCATTTAAAAAAACATTAGTAACATCTAAAATAAATACAAACATTAATGATGTAATTGAAGTAAATAATAGAAAATATAAAATAAAAAAAATTACAGATACAACAACTAATACAACATTGAATATTGATTATTTAACAAATAATATTATAAATTTGAATATTAAGGATAATTCAAACATAGAGTATTTTAGAGAAATTATTTATACAAATGAACAAAATAACTTTAATTATACATATTATGATAATTCAAATAATGAAATTGATAATTTTGTAGTTATTAGAACTAGTCAATTAACTAGTAACAGTATATTTTTATCTAAAATTATATTTTCTTCATCTCATTCTAGTGAAACTTTAAATCTAAGTTCATCAAATAATAATGTTTCTATCGAAAAAATAGATAATTTAACATATAATTTAAATTTATTAAATTTTAATGAAATTATAAATGGAAAAGAATATATAACATATTTAAATATTAATAATAATAATAAAAATCAATTAATTATTTTTAGATTTATAATATCTGATACATATTTTAATGATAATTTAATATTTGATGCATCGAAATTAACAGAACCATTATATTTATCAACAGGTTCAATTAAAAATATAGATTTACCTTCAGGATATAAATTTAGTAATTTTGATTCATTTTATTTTACAAAATCATCAGATACAAGATTATCAACTAATACCACTAATACATATTCTAATTTTAATATATATGGAAATAAATTTTTACAATTTGATGAAATTTCAAATGATAGTATAATAATTGATAATAATAATAATAAAAAAAAATTAATAAAGGGTGAATTTAATAATTGGGAATATATTGATAATTTAACCATAACAACAATAGATGAAAATAGTACTTTAGAAAACGATATTTTACTATCATATTTTAATAATAAATATTTACCAATATTATTAGTATCAAAAGATATCGTATACTTTAGAGAAATTGTAGATATTGTTGATAATAAATTAAAATTATCAGAAAAAGTTGATTTTACTGAGGCAGATATTTATATATATCCATACTTACCAATTTATATTGATGTTAATCTAAATTTAGAATATTTTAATCAAGTTTATCATATTTATTCTGATAATAGTGATGGAATGGTTTTAGAAAGAAATGAAATTATAAAATTTGGAACAAATATATTACAAATAATGAGTTATTCAATTATTGAACAAGCTTACATTTGTAAATTATTATCTAAAACATTTACATATTTTGATGGGACAGGTTATTATAGTTTTGGAAAAGTAAATAATTATTTTGATAAAAATAAATACTTGAAAAGTAATAAAAATGATAGAATATTTAAATATTCATCTTACAAAGATATGATGTATGGTGACTATTATATTGAAGAAAATAAAATGAAAATATATAGAGGAACTGAAAATTTTAGTGTTGATAATGTTTTTAAAAATATAAATGGGAGTCATGAATTACTTATTTACTACAATAATTGTTTTTATTTTGATAGTAATAAAGTTATATTATTAGAGGGGATGAGAATTTATAATGATAATAAACAATTTATTATAAAAACTATTACTGGAAATAAATTCACTTTTGATAATATTGATAATTTACAATTAACAAATTATACTAAATATACTTTTTACATACCAAATCATGTATTTACAAACAAATCATTATTAATTACTGATTATATTGTAGATAGTGTTAAAAATGGCTTTATTTTATTTGAAAATAAATTCTATACAATTACAAATTATAAAACTACAATACAGAGTATTTATGGAAATGTATTAGTATATGATATAGATAATATTGATATTAAATACGATTTTAATAATCCATATATATTTTCAAGTATAAATGATAGTTTTAATAATTTAAATATACCATTATGCATTAAAATGAAAATTAATACAGATGATGATATATATTTGTATAATTCACTTTATGAAAATATAACATTTCAGTATAGTTATTTTCAAAAAATTTTAGTTGATGGTGTATTTTTTAATGTTACTAGAATTGAAAGTGATAAAATTTACTTGAATAATAATCTTGATAATTTTAAATTAAAAATAAAATCAGGATATTATGACGTAGTAATTAGTTCATTTAATGTTAATAATACATATATAGTATCAAATAATTATCAACTAAATAGTAGTTTAAATTATAATTATCCACAAATTAATAAAGATGCAAATATTAATATTTTATTTTATAATAATAATGATACAAATAATTATACATATGATTATAGTGAAAATTTAGTATCTGAAATAGAAAATAATAAATTTTTATATTTAACACAATCTGAAAAATTAAATGAAGTTAAAAATATTAATGATATTTGGGATAATATGAATAGACAATTTTATACTGATAATTATATTAGATTATCTGAAAAATTATACGGAACTGATTTATATTCAACATATTTATGTACTGAAGATTTAAATTTAGATATTAAAAATAATGTATTGATAGAAGAAATTAATGGAGATGATAAATTTCTACATATAGTAAATATTGAAATTATTAATAATTTTATGAAAGTAAAAGATGATTATTTATTTGAAAATATTAATGAATCTATATTTTATTTACATAAATTAATACCAATTAGAATTACTAAAAATAATTATATTCAAATACTTGAACCTGATTTATATGAATTAAGAGAAATAAATGATAATACTAATATCTTAAATTATAAAGTATTTTTAAGAATTACTTTTGATACAAAACCAATTTACAATAAAACAACTAAATTGTGGAAATATAACATAACAATTCATAGTGATATTAATTTAGAATTTATAGAATACTTATACTTTGATAATAATGGTGGAGATGTTATAGAATTAAAATTAGTAAATGAAGGTACGACAACTAATGTTGATTATCATGTTACAACTAATTATTTATTTACTGAATTTGATAAAGTAAGTCATTTTTATTATAATTCTAATAATTATATAGATAAAACGACATTTTCATCACTAACTAATAAAGATGAATATGATTTAAGTAATTCTACATTACAATCTGTTATTACAGATAATCCAATTAATTTTTATAAGTTATTAAATAAATGTACTTTAAATAATACAAATAGTAATTATTTTTTTTCAATATTAGGAAATAATTCAACTACTTTAAATATTGGTAAAATTGAAGGTACATTTTATTTTAATAATACAAATAATATAGAAAAATTTGAGTTAACATCAAATAATACATATTCTTTACAACTTAAAAAATCACTACTCGATATAGAAAATAATATAACAGATAATAATTATATATATTATAAAGACATAAATTTGAATGATAAATATTATATTAAACCAAGAGAATTATCTCCGTCATTACCATCTATGATAAATATAATCAATGATAAAAATATAGATATAAATCTAATATTAAATTATTTAAAACCATGGGAAGATTGGTCATTAATATCTCTTAGTAATGATATTGATTTTAAACAATATACTAAGAATTTAATGATAAATTACAATGGAACATCTATAACCCAAACTGAGGGAACTAATTCTTATTTTACAAATAATGAAGTAAAATATATTAAAACATTTTTAAAAAATACATATGAATATAAATCTCATTATTATTTAACACTTGCCGAATTACATTCACTTGAATCATTTTTATTAACACAAATAGTTGAGTTAATTAATTCTGAATATTTTTGGAATAATATTGATGATGTTATAAAATTAATTGTAAAAAATTATAATAGTACAAATAATTGGGTATTTTATAATGGTACAATAATGATTGATTATGGAAATGAAAAAGAAATAGAAAGATATCCGTTACTATTTGATAATGGAAAAAGAAAATATTATTTAAGTAATGATATTATAATTAATGATATTAATGATATAATCTCTATTTCACGTAATATATCAAAAGTAAATGATAATGTTAGTATATTTTTATCTAAATCTACATATAATTTACATGGTACTAGTATTGATAAAGTTATTAATTTTATAAATAATATTAGTAAAAATAGATTAAAATTATCTAATTCAGATAATGTTTATTTAAATCATAAATATCCATCAATATTAAAATTTTTAATTAATAAACAATTTAGTAGATTTATTGACGATGATATAAATGAATTAAATAATTTAAATAATGATTTTTACCAAATTAAATACAAAAATAATGTAAGTGATATTCAATCAGGTATTTTTATTGATACTATGTTTAATTTAAAAAAATTTGGATTAAGTACAAATGGTAAAATAATACAAAATAATTTAAATACATTGGATGATTTTTATATAATTGAATTAAATGAAAATAATAATATTCATCAAAAAGAAATAGATATTAAAAATAATCTAGATACTGATTCTATCTTTTATTATAAAGTTATATTTGATGATAATACAAATCAAATATTAACAAGTACCAGTGAATATTCAATTGAATATACTGGTTCTGATTATGCTGAGACAGATAATAAAAATAATAAATTGAATATTAGTAAACCAGAAATATATAGCGATAGTATAATATTTTATTCAAATGAATTAATAAAAGAAAAAGATATTAGTGTTAATGTTAAAGATAAATATACTATTACGGAATTTGAAAAATATGGTTCATTATATGAAATATCTACTACATTTCTAACAAAAATAACAAATGATAGCGATATATACTTTAATGATTATAATAAAGTACAATTACAAGAAATTACGGATACTAATATTAAGTTATTATCAGATAAATTAATTGATAGTTTATATAATTTAAGAATAATTGATTTATGTAAAATAATTTCTACTACTAATGATTCAGGAATTACATATTTAAAATTATCTTCAAATATATCAAATATTTACATTACAAATAATACATATATTAATATTAATGATAAAAATTACATGTTATTTTTTGAAGAAAATAAATATTATATAAATGATTTAATAACAATCAAAACAAATAGATTATACAAAGTTACAAGAAATATAGATATTACTCAAAGTCAAGTTAAATCATTATATGTTACAGATATTACTATAGATAAAAATTTACAACAATATTTTTACTATAATCAAACAGATAATAATTTGGATGAAATTAATTTTACATCAGATAAATTACATATTAGAGATGCAGATTTATTAACTAAAAATAAAATAAGAATATACTACGCAATAGATAATTTAACTATTGGAGATATAATAAATCATTCATATAATGTAAGACAATCTAAATATTATAATATTGAAAATATTACTAATCAAAATAAGTATTTGTATAATTTAGATGTAGATTTATCACAAAAAAATAAAAATAATATTACTCTTATGGTTGGAAGTAATTCAACGGAAATAGTAGAAAATAAAGTTAATAATTTACAATTTTATTTATCATCATTTATTAGTCCAATTTCTCTTAATAAATTAACAATAAATATAAAGTATACATATAGTTTACAAAATGTTACAAATTCTGGAAATATTTTAAATACCACTATACCGAGTGATTTTATTTACAGTTCAGAGTATAATTATTATATAAATAATACAAATATAACCGCTTCTATAATTGTAAATAATAAATTATTAATAACGGTGGATGATATTAATAATATTGATTTAAATTCTGATATAACTTTAATAGAAGAAAGAATAATATCATCGGGTTCATTTGAAATTAAAAAACCAATATTTAATAATTTAATGCAAATTGACCTTACTAAAAATTATAATCCTAAAAATAAAACAATAAACTTTAATAATTATATTTCTGTATTTGATAAAAATATATCTGGTGGTTCATTTAATTATATTTACTATTATAAATTTGTGATAGAAACATTAAATATTACACTTAATGAATTTATCAATATAGTATATAATAATAAAACATACAAGTTAAGAATAATAATGATTCAACAAGAAGGAAATACATATAATATTAAAGTAGGAAGTGATAACTTATTCGAGATAAACCAACAAGTTGTTGTATATACTGATGATTCTAAAAATACATTTACAGTTAACATGAGTATTGATAATAATAATCTAATAAAATCAGAATATTATAAAAATATTGATAATAAAACTGTTCAATTATATGTAAATAATAATTTATCAGATTATAAATTAGAAGATAATACAACAAAAAATGATTACATTATGTATACAAAATATTCTGATATTTCAATAAATAATCAATCTTATAAAAATGTTGGTTTTAATAAAATAAATGAAATATCTAATCAAGTTACTACAGTAACACAAGAATATATAGATGTTCAATTTATTGAAGATATTGCTTACAAATTTTTTAGACTTATAGAATTTACAATAAATAATAAAACAATAGAAAAATTAGATTATGATACTCTTAAACTTATATTCTCATTTTACTATGATAAAAGTATTGATGTTAATAATTTATATAAAATTAAAAATACTGGGGAATTTTATGAATTTTGTTTAATATTACCATTCTTTTTTACAAAAAGACCAAGTGATGCTTTACCATTATATATGCTAAATAATGAAAATATTAAGATTACATTTCATTCTGAAAAATTAAAAAATTTAATTGATAAAGAACAATTTAAAAATTATAAAGTAAGTAAAGAAGTTAAACCAATAATAGATTATTATTATACATATAATAATATGGATAATCGTGAATTAATTAATATTGATAGAAAACTTATTGAAACTATGTATTTGTATCAAACAATCATCTTAAATAAAAAAATAGAATATAATATTATTAACATTAGAAGTAGAATTAAAGAATTTTTTATCGCTATAAAAAATAAAGTTGTAAAAACAACATATGAGTATGATAAATGGTATTCTTCATATTTAACAAATTATAAAAATTATAATGTTAATAAAGATATTAATATTTATGAAATTGAAGATTATTATATATTTAAATTAATTGAGGATGAAATTAAAAATAATTCAAATCGTGTTATACAGATTAAAAATCATCCAATACTTAAAAATTATGATTTAAAATATATTTTATTCTTAGATGAAAAATACATGAAATATATTAATGAAAATTTAAATAATATAACAGTACCATTTTCAAATAAATTAACAATTTTATCATTATATTTTAAAAATATACATAAAAATATAAAAATAGAAACAAAGGTTGATTTAATTAAAAATATACAATTTGAATTAAATGGCATAGGAATAAAAAGCGAATCATTTAGATATTATGGAAATATTTTACCATATTATAATGGAGAAAGTATAGATGATGATTATTTACTGTATAATATAGGTTTTAATGCATTAGAAGAACAACCTACTGGTTTTTTATGCTGTAGTGATGATATTTATTTTGGTATTAAAACAACTTTAAATGTTGATGATGAACCAGTGTTTATTAAAATATTAACTAATGAATATAAATACTTAATTTTTAATGACTAATTATAATTATTATACATGTCCTTTTATAAAATTATATAGTATTTATTACAATATAATTTTATATTTCATTTTAAATAAAAAATAAATTAATCTCTTCTTCTTTTTCTTAAAATAATTATTATAATACCAATAATTAATAAAACACCTGCTGTAACACCTATAATTAATCCAGTATTACTTCCATCATCTTCATTACCAGATGTGGTTGTTGGAACCGAAGGAGTAATAGTTTCCCTAGATACACTAATTACTGGAAATGTTATTTCGTCAACAACGATAGCAGAATTACTATTATCTGCAAGTGCCCCAATATCATCAATTATTTCTTCTACTAAACTTTCATCAGATACTTCAATCTCAACTATAACTTTAATCTTACTATCAGTATCTCCCATATTTTCTATAAATTCTAGTCTAATTGATTTAACTGTAACGCCATCTCT
>MDTD01100763.1_pt1 | contig 17562 bp, 17 predicted proteins | sample 811221 | NCBI WGS metagenome assembly MDTD01 (sample SAMN05326646, study PRJNA326480) | marine metagenome | isolation source: seawater | place: Pacific Ocean: South West | collected 2011 | reverse complement strand
TAAATCAAATGTTAATTTTTAATAAAAAAGAGGCTTTGGTTTTTAACACTGTACAGGCATATAGACATGATAGGTATGATTATTTAATTAATCTACATAAAAAATATAAGGGAAAGATAAAAATAGGCATTAAATTGGTAAGAGGTGCATACATGGAAAAGGAGAATAATAGAGCTAATAAATATGGTTATAAATCACCAATTTGTAAATCAAAAAATCTAACAGATAGAAGCTTTAATGATTGTTTAACATACATATTAAAAAATATTAATGATTATAGTTTGTTTATGGGCTCACACAATGAAAAAAGTAATATTCTTGCCTGTAAACTTATGGATGAATTAAAACTTAAAAAAGATGACAAAAGAGTCTGGTTTAGTCAATTGTATGGGATGAGCGATATCATAAGCTTTAATCTTTCAAAACATGGATATAATGTAGCGAAGTATCTTCCTTACGGTCCAATTAACGAAGTTATGCCATATTTAATTAGGAGATTGAATGAAAATTCGTCAATTTCTTCCCAAACAAACCGTGAGCTTCAGCTAATCAAAACTGAAATGATAAGAAGAAATATTATTTAATTTTTTTGATTGAGTACTCGGATATAATTGCTTTATCTTTGCAATTGTTAATTTTTAACCAGATTTCATTGATTTTGCTGTTATTTTCAAAATAGTATTCCTTACACTTTTTCTTTGAAGTATTACTTTTTGAAAAAATAATATCTCCATCACTGATAGAATTTAGAATTACTAATGAGTCGCTCTTATTTTTTAAATTTGAAAATGAAATATTTTTCTTAAAAATATCGTTTTTAACTCTTGAATTTGGCATGTAATTACAGCTTGTTTTTTTTCCACTCAAAAAGAACATTAAAAATAACAGTCCAATCATAAAACCGCCAGAAAAAAATGTCAGTCTTTTAATGAAGTTCATTGATTTTTTATTGTTAATTCAACCTCACGGGTTTTTTTATCTATTAATTTCAAATTGATTAACAAATAACATGAAAAAAAATATTTTAAAGCTAATTTTGGCCATTCAATAAAACATAAATTATCTGAATAAATATAGTCCTCAAAACCTATTTGATTTAATTCATCAACAGATTTAACTCTGTAAAGGTCAAAATGATAAATATTATCTTGTTTTAATAAATACTCGTTTACAATTGAAAAAGTTGGACTTGTAATATTTTCATTAACCCCCATTTTTTTCAAAATAGATTTTATAATTGTAGTTTTACCCGAACCAATTTCACCACTAAATAGTATAATATTAGTTTTGTCTAACTTACTTATAATTATATCTGAAACTTTGTCAATTTCATTTAGTTTGTATGTAAAAATATTTTTCATTTTATTTAGGGTTTAGAACTACAAAAGGAATAATCATTTCTTCCATTGAAATTCCACCATGCTGATATGTATTTTTGAAATAGTTACTGTAATGGTTATAGTTATTTGGATAAACTAAATAGTAATCTTCTTTGGCAAATACAAAAGAGGAGTTTATAGAAACTTTTGGAAGCATTATTTCATGTGGGTCGGAATATATGATATTATTTTTTTTATCACAAGTTAAGCTTCGACCTGTTTTATATCTAAGATTTTGACTTGAATTTCTATCACCAATTATTTTTGATGGGTTCTTAACATTAATTGTTCCGTGATCGGTGGTTACAATCAGTTTGAATCCTAGTGAACTTGCGCTCTTAACCAGTTCAAATAGAGGTGAGTTAATGAACCAACTCTTTGTTAAAGATCTGTATGCTTTGTCATTTGAAGCTAATTCTTTAATGATTTCCATTTCAGTTTTTGAATGAGACAACATGTCTACAAAGTTGTATACAATTGTGACAAGATCATTATTAAGCATTTGTTTTAAATTCTCTGAAATTTTTTGACCACTTTTTAAATTAGTAATTTTTAAATATTCAGTTTTGATGTCACCAAGATTTAGTGATTTTAAATTTTGTTTTAGAAAAACTGCTTCATGAAGGTTTTTACCACCTTTTTCACTATCATCCATCCAAAATTTAGGAAATCTGTCTTTAATTTCTTTTGGCATCATCCCTGCAAAAAGTGAATTCCTTGAATACTGTGTAGTAGTAGGAATAATACTAAAATATGACAACTCTTTAACAGGATTGTAATAATCTAGGACTGAAGATTCAATGACTTTCCACTGATCATATCTCAAATTATCTATAACCAAAAATAATACCGGTGATCCATTAATTTCTGAAATCAGGTAATTTTTAATAAGATTGTGTGATAAAGTTGGTCCAGAATCGCCCTTTAGCCATTGCTGATAATTTTTTTCAATAAATTTTGAAAACAATCTATTTGCTTCAGATTTTTGATTGTTTAATATTTCGGACATTGTATTTTCATCAATATCAGAAAGCTTTAACTCCCAACTTATTAATTCCTTATAAAAATCAACCCACTCGTTAAACTTGTCTAGACTCATCATTTTCATTGAAAGATTTCTAAATTCTTTTTGATATTCAGAGATATTAGAATCTTTAATTAGCTCCTTATCTTTCAATGTTTTCTTTAAGCTTAATAATATTTGATTTGGATTAACAGGCTTTATTAGATAATCAGAAATTTCTTTTCCAATAGCTTCCTCCATTATATTCTCTTCCTCATTTTTAGTAATCATGATAACCTTAAGGTTTCTGTTAGTTTTTTTTATTTGCTTTAAAGTTCCAATACCGTTTAGTCCAGGCATATTTTCATCCAATAAAATAACTTCATATCTTTTTTTCGATACTTTTTCAAGTGCATCAATTCCATTTGTACAGGTGTCAACAGAATACCCTTTCTCATTTAAAAAAATAATATGAGACTTTAATAAATCTATTTCATCATCAACCCATAAAATACTAGTGTGATTCACAATTTTCAAAAAATTTAAAGAGTAAAAATATAAAAATTATATTCACATATAAATTAACAAACCTTTAAACACTCTATTTGTATAAATTTCCTAATTTTGCCGTCTATGAAAATATCCATTAATAAACTAGCCAAAATATTAGATGGTGAAATTATAGGTAATGAAAAAGTTACTCTATGTAATTTATCAAAAATTGAAGATGCGAATGAAGGAGATATCACTTTTTTGTCAAATCCTAAATATATCCATTGGCTTTACAAGACTAAAGCTTCAGTAGTAATCATAGATAGGGGTATAGATTACAAATCAAAAGACATCCCCAATCTGTTAGTAGTTGAAAATGCATACTCATCATTTAACAAATTATTAAATCTCATTTCTCTAAAAAAATTAGAATTCACAGGGATTCATAAATTATCTTCAGTTGACAAATCAACTGTAATTGGAAAGGATGTTTCTATTGGAAAGTTTACAACAATTGATTCAAAATGTAAAATAGGCAATAATGTGTTTATAATGGACAATGTTTCGATTAAATCTAATGTAACAATTGGAGATAACTGTGTTATTCATTCAGGAGTTAGAATTTATGAAGACTCTATAATAGAAAACGAATGTATCATCCACTCTAATTCTGTAATAGGATCTGATGGATTTGGATATGCTCCAGACGATAAAGGTATTTACATAAAAACTCCACAAATTGGAAATGTTCATATCAAAAGCAATGTAGAAATTGGTTCAAACTGTTCTATCGATAGAGCAACTTTAGGTTCCACATTTATTGATGAAGGTGTTAAAATTGACAACTTAGTTCAGGTTGCACATAATGTAAAAATTGGAAAAAATACTGTAATAGCTGGTCAGGCCGGAATCGCTGGATCAACTGTCATTGGTAAAAATTGTCAAATTGGAGGTCAGGTTGGTTTCGTTGGTCACTTAAAGGTTGGTGATAATGTTAGAATTAATGGTCAAGCAGGTGTTTTTAGTAATATCCCAGACGATTCAGTAATAAAAGGTACGCCAGCAATTGACGAAAGAAATTTTAATCGATCATATGTTTTATTTAAAAACTTTGAAAAGGTGATTAAAGATCTTAATTTTAAAAAAGGTAAATGATAATTGAAACTAAACATAATCAGACAACAATTTCTAAAGAGGTTTCTTTAAAGGGGGTTGGTTTGCACACTGGTAAAGAAGTAGATTTAACATTTAGTCCTTCTGAAGCAAATACTGGTTACATTTTTAAAAGAACAGATTTAGATGGTCAACCAACAATTAAGGCTGATATAGGTTATGTTTCAAGTACTGATAGAGGAACCTGCCTTAAAAATGATAATGTCATTATACAAACTTGTGAACATGTTTTAGCATCACTCGTAGGTTTAGAAATCGATAATGTTTTAATTAAGTTAAATGCCTCAGAACCTCCAATTATGGATGGTTCTTCTAAGTATTTTGTTGAGGCATTGGAAAAAGCAGGTATTAAAAAATTAAATAAGAAGAGAAAGGAATATGTTGTAAACAAAGTTATTTCTTTTAAAGATGAAAAGAGTGGAAGCGATATTACAGTTATTCCATCTGAAAATTACAAGTTAACCACCATGGTGGACTTTGGTACAAAGATTCTTGGAACACAAAATGCTTCAATTGAATCTTTAAGTGACTTCAAAAACGATATTTCAAAATGCAGAACTTTTAGCTTTCTTCATGAAATTGAAATGCTACTCAACAAAGGACTTATAAAAGGCGGTGATTTAAACAATGCAATTGTTTATGTTGATAAACCATTATCAAAAGCAACAATGGAGAAATTAAGAAAGGCCTTTAATAAAGATAAAATTAAGGTTAAATCAAATGGTATTCTTGACAATTTAAATCTTCATTATCCTAATGAAGCTGCAAGACATAAACTATTGGATGTGATAGGAGATTTAGCTTTGATCGGAACTAAAATTAGAGGAAAGGTTATTGCTAATAAGCCTGGACATTATGTAAACACACAATTTTCAAAAAAGATGAAAGATGTTATTAAAAACTCAAAAATGAATGATATTCCTGAAATTAATTTTTCAAGTAAGCCTTTGATGGATAGCACAAAAATTATGGAAATTTTACCCCACAGACCTCCATTTTTATTTGTTGATAAAATATATGAGTTAAGTGAAAACCATGTTGTTGGTGTCAAAAATGTTACAATTGATGAAGATTTTTTTAAAGGTCATTTTCCTGACTTTCCGGTAATGCCAGGAGTTTTGATTATTGAAGCAATGGCTCAAATGGGTGGAATATTGGTAATGTCTAAACTAGATGATCCGCAAAATTATCTTACATTTTTTGCTAAAATGGATAAAGTAAGATTTAGAAATAAAATTTTACCTGGAGATACAATAATATTTAGATGCTTTTTGATTGGACCTTTTAGAAGAGGAATTTGTCATATGCAGGGATTAGCATATGCAAATGGAAAACTGTGTGCCGAAGCTGAATTAACTGCACAAATAACAAAAGTAAAGTAATATGAAACAACCTTTAGCATATATACACCAAAATGCAAAAATTGCAAAAAATGTTGTCATAGATCCTTTTACATCAATTGATGGTGATGTAACCATTGGGGAGGGTACCTGGATTGGTTCAAATGTTTCTATAATGGATGGTGCGAGAATTGGTAAGAATTGCAATATTTTCCCTGGAGCAGTAATTTCTGCAAATCCTCAAGATTTAAAATATAATAATGAAAGAACTTTTGTTGAAATTGGTAATAATGTAACAATAAGAGAATGCGTAACAATTAACAAAGGCACTAATGATAGAGAAAAAACTGTGATTGGAGATAATTGCTTAATAATGGCATATTCTCACATTGCCCATGATTGTATTGTTGGAGATAATTGCATTTTTTCAAATAATACTACATTGGCAGGACATGTTTCAGTTGGTAATTATGTAATTATATCTGGACTAACCGCTATACATCAGTTTTGTAAAATTGGCGATCACGCCTTTGTAACAGGAGGTTCGCTTGTTAGAAAGGATGTCCCACCTTACGTAAAAGCTGCAAGAGAGCCTCTTTCATATGTGGGTATAAACTCGGTAGGTTTGAGAAGAAGGGGATATTCGTCTGAAAAAATTAAAGAGATTCAAAATATATATAGATTATTATATCAAAGGAATTATAATAATTCTCAAGCTTGTGAAATAATTGAAGCTGAGATGGAAGTTTCCGATGAAAGAGATGAAATTTTAATGTTTATTAAAAATTCTCAGAGAGGTATAATGAAAGGCTACACAAAATCAAATTAATATGAGTACTACTGCTGAAATAAAAAATGGATTATGCATTAAGTTTAATAATGATATTTATAAAATTATTGAGTTTTTACACGTAAAACCTGGTAAAGGTCCTGCTTTTGTTAGAACAAAATTAAAAAGTTTGACTAATGGAAAAGTTGTTGATAATACCTTTTCTGCGGGTCACAAGATTGATAAAGTAAGAGTTGAAACTAATAAATATCAATACCTATACAACGACTCTACAACTTATCATTTTATGAATACTGATGATTATAATCAAATTTCAATTGAGGAAAAATTTCTTGATAATCCTCAATTAATGAAAGAGGGTGAAATTGTCACCGTTGTTACAAATTCTGAAACAGGTATACCTCTTTCTGTAGAAATGCCACCCAATGTTATTTTAGAGGTTGTTTCTACGGAGCCTGGGGTTAAGGGAAATACTGCAACAAACGCAACAAAACCAGCAACATTAGAAACCGGTGCAATTGTAAATGTACCATTATTTATTAATGAGGGAGATAAAATTAAAGTAGATACTGAAAAAGGAAATTATAAAGAAAGATTTAAAGAATAATGAGTGTATTAGTTGATAAAAATTCAAAAATAATTGTTCAAGGTTTTACTGGTCGTGAAGGCACTTTTCACTCCGAAAAAATGATTGAGTATGGTACAAACTTAGTTGGTGGAGTAACCCCTAAAAAAGGTGGTCAAATGCATTTAGGATTACCTGTTTTTAATAATGTAAACGAAGCTATTTTAAATACTGATGCAAATACAAGCATTATTTTTGTTCCACCTGCTTTTGCAGCCAGTGCAATTATTGAGGCTGCTGATGCTGGCATTAAAGTTATAATTGCGATTACTGAAGGTATCCCAATTAGTGATATGATTAAAGTTAAAAACCATATTGAGGGAAAGGATGTTATTTTAATAGGACCTAATTGCCCGGGTGTTATAACGCCTGAAGAAGCAAAAGTTGGTATAATGCCAGGTTTTATATTCAAAAAAGGTTCAGTTGGAGTAATTTCTAAATCTGGAACCTTAACCTATGAAGCTGCTGATCAAGTTGTAAAACAAGGATTAGGGGTTTCAACAGCGATCGGCATTGGTGGTGATCCAATTATAGGTACAACGGTAAAAGATGCATTAAAACTTTTTATTAATGACCCTGAAACTGAAATTATTGTTTTAATAGGTGAAATTGGGGGTCAATTAGAGGCTGATGCTGCAAAATGGTATAAGGAATCTAAGTCTTCAAAACCTGTTATTGGTTTTATAGCAGGTGAAACAGCACCTGCAGGCAGAACTATGGGACATGCTGGGGCCATTGTTGGAGGTTCTGATGACACAGCACAAGCTAAAAAGAGAATTCTGAATATCTCTGGTATTCATGTCGTAGATTCACCAGCAGATATTGGAAAAAAAGTATTAGAAATTTATAATAAATAGTATGAAAATATTAAAAGATAAAACTGCAATTATTACAGGAGCTACAAGAGGTATAGGTAAAGGAATTGCGGAAACTTTTGCTATGCATGGAGCAAATGTTATTTTTACATATTCAAGCTCTTCTGATTTAGCTAAAGAAATTGAAAATGAATTGTCTAAAGAAGGTGTAATTGTAAAAGGTTACAAGTCCGACGCTTCAAATTTTAATGATTGTGAAAATTTGATTAATGAAATTGTTAATGATTTTCCTGTAGTAGATATATTAATTAATAATGCTGGCATAACAATTGATAATCTGTTAATGAGAATGAAAGAGGAGGACTTTGATAAAGTAATTTCTGTTAATTTAAAGTCTGTTTTTAATATGACAAAAGCAATACAAAGGACGATGCTAAAACAACGATTTGGATCAATAATTAATATGAGTTCAGTTGTTGGTGTCAAGGGAAATGCAGGTCAATCAAATTATGCTGCCTCAAAAGCAGGTATCATTGGATTTTCCAAATCAATAGCTTTAGAACTGGGTTCAAGAAACATAAGATGTAATGTAATTGCCCCTGGTTTTATTGAAACAGAGATGACCGAAGTTCTAGATGATAAAGTAGTACAGGAATGGAGAGATTCGATTCCATTAAAAAGAGGTGGCACACCAAAAGACATAGCTAATGTTTGTCTATGGCTTGGAAGTGATATGTCATCATATGTAACTGGACAAACCATCCATGTGAATGGTGGTTTATTAACTTAATAAATTAAAAATTAAAAATTATGAATAATTTACCAAAAATTGGAGTTCCATTACTTGTTGGAATTTCCTTCCTTTTATTAGTATTTGCAAAATCGTTTGTAACGATTGGTAGTGGAGAAGCAGGTGTTCTATATAAGCTTTTTGGAGGTGGTGTTGTTACCGATGAACCTCCATTAGATGAAGGTTTTCATATTGTTTTACCATGGAATTCAGTATTTGTATATGAAGTTAGACAGCAGGAAGTTTTTGAAAAAATGAATGTTTTATCATCCAACGGTCTTGATATTCAGTTGGAGGCATCCGCTTGGTTTCAACCAAAATATGAAGATTTAGGGAAACTACATAAAGAAAAAAGTGAAGCATATAAGCAACGTATATTATTACCTGCTATAAGGTCTGCTGCTCGTAGTGTTGTAGGTAGGTATACTCCAGAGCAATTATATTCCTCCAAAAGAGATGACATACAAACTGAAATTTTTGACGAAACAAAAAAAATCGTTGATGATCAGTATATTCAACTAAATGAGATATTGGTTAGAGATGTAACATTACCACCTTCTATTAAGGAAGCAATTGAAAGAAAGCTGAAGCAAGAGCAAGAATCGCTCGAGTACGAATTTAGATTGGTAACAGCTGCGAAAGAAGCCGAAAAACAGAGAATAGAAGCTCAAGGAAAAGCTGATGCCAATAGAATTTTAGCTGCATCACTAACTCCTAACATTTTAAGAGATAAAGGAATTGAAGCAACTCTAAAGCTTGCTGAGTCAGGAAATTCCAAGGTTGTAGTTGTTGGTAGTGGTAAAGATGGCTTACCATTAATTTTAGGAAATAATTAGGAATTTATTCTTAGTTTAAAATATAAAAAAAGCACCATCAATGGGGTGCTTTTTTTATATTTAATAATTATTCTTGAACAACCGACTGATTAAATTGATTAACCCAAATGATTTTATCTTCTATTACGTAAAATCTTAAAATTGAGTTAAACTGCATTTTTTCTTTTCCGTCATCATATGTTACGTTATAATCTGCAGTAACATGTTCCCCACCTCTTGTTGGATCGATATCTACAGAATATAAGTTTTGAAGATTCCATTTATAATCAACATTATTTGCTTTAAAGCTAGAGTCTCTTAATCTAGACATTTCTATTAATTCTTGAGGAGAAACCTTTTGTCCATTAAAGTATGTAATTTTAGCTGTGTCAGCAAAAATTTCAATAGCTTTATCCCAGTCACTGTTGTTGAAATACTCATCATATTTTTTCACCACATTTACCGCATTTTCAGTTCCTAAATGAAACTTAAATTCAGTATCATTATCAGACCATGTTGTCATACCTATCGACCTCTCAGTTGGTGTGCAACTCATGATAAGTATAATAAAGGATATAGTATATAATATTCTATTTAATTTCATAATTTTTAAATTTTGATTAGACTAATTTGATGTGTAATTTAATAAATATTAGCATTTTGGTTGATATAATTTTTTATTAAAATAATTTTCTAACTAAATATTTAATATTTTTGGTTTACAATTATGGATTTTTTTGAGATTTTAAATATTGATTTCCTTGGTAATAAAATAATTAATTATCTATATTTTTTAATTTCTCTCATTTTAGGTTTACTTATCACTAATCCTTTAAGGTTATTTATAACCAAATTATTATTTAATCTTTTTGCTAGAGATGAATCTGGAAATGATAATATTAAATTTGATTTATTACTTAAAAAACCTATTCGATATTTTTTATTTTTAGTTGTAGTTTACTTCTCTTCTAAGTTTATTAATCTACCAGACTATTTATCCTCTGAAAACGGAGTAGATATATCAATTTATATATCAAAAACTTTTAACCTCTTTGTCTTGATAACTATTTTCTGGACAATAAATAGAGCTATTGATTTTTTTGGATATAAGCTTAAGAACAGAGCTTTGGAAACCGAAAGTAAAGTCGATGACCAATTAATACCTTTTGCAATAGACATTGCCAAAGTACTTACAATAGTTCTAGGTGTTGTCATGATATTAGGGAATGTTTTCGATGTAAATATTACCGCATTAGTAACAGGTTTAGGTATTGGTGGTGTTGCGTTTGCTCTAGCATCAAAGGAAAGTCTTGAAAACTTATTAGGTTCATTTACTATATTTTTTGATAAGCCCTTTACTGTAGGAGATATCGTCACTCTCGGGGGTGTTACTGGAATTGTTGAAAAAGTAGGGTTTAGAAGTACCAGAATAAGAACTTTTGATAAAAGTATAGTTACGGTTCCAAACAAAAATATTATTAGTAGTGAATTGGACAATTTAGGCGCTAGACCAGTTAGGAGAGTTAAGTTCAACATAGGACTAACTTATGACACATCAATTGAAAAAATTAAAGCCATAGTAAATGATATACAGACACTAGTTGATAAGCATGAAATGACAAACCAAGATGGAAAAGTAAAATTCTTAAATTTTGGTCCAAGTTCGTTAGATATTATGGTTTTGTATTATGTAGATAGCCCGGATTGGGAAGTACTAATTGATATTCAGGAGAAAATTAATTTTAGTATAATTGAAATTGTAAATAAACATCAATGTGAATTTGCATTCCCATCTAGATCCATTTACATCGAAAAAAATTAATTATGTCATTATCTCCATTAACGTCAAATTTAGGTGTTACAAAAGCAAAACACTTGCTAAAGCGTGCTTGTTTTCATTATAATAAAGATTTACTTTATACAGTTTCAAATATGACTGCCAGTGAAGCAATTGATTTACTTCTTCAAGATGACACAGTTAGTTATACTGAACCTTACGACCCGCTACCAACTGATAATCCACATGGGTTTTGGCTATCATCTGGAATATATCCTCCAGATATACCTAATCAAGCGAGAAAAAGGAAACTATTATCTCAGTGGTGGTTTTACAATATGATCAATAGAGTTAGTTTGAAGGATAAACTTCAATTTTTTCTTCATACAACATTTACAATAGCTAGTGGAGATGTAGGTGCCTCACATTATTTTTATGATCATTTAAAACTCCTGGAATATTATTCTGTCGGTAATTTAAAGGTTCTTGCAAAGAAAATCACAATGGATAATGCAATGCTAAACTACCTTGACAACACTCAAAATAATGCTAATAATCCAAACGAAAATTATGCTAGGGAATTTTTAGAGTTATTTACAATTACAAAAGGTGAACAAATAGGAGAGGGGGATTATACAAACTACACTGAAAATGATGTAGTAGAGGCAGCAAAAGTATTTTCAGGTTTTAAAACTCAGTTGGATAGAACCATTATTGATGGTGATACTGGCATTCCAATGGGAAGAATAAATGTAAATCAACATGACCAAAACGATAAACAATTTAGTCATGCATTTGATAATTACGAATTACAAGGTGGAACAGATTATAATTCAATAATGGATGAACTTCACGAGTTTGTTGACATGGTTTTTGACAAGGAAGCTACAGCCATTGCATATGTTGAAAAAATCTACAGATTTTTTGTTAAAAGCGAATGGGATGAAAATATTCAAAATGATATAATTTATCCTCTAGCACAACAATTAATGAGTAATAATTACGAAATGCTGCCAATTGTCACAACTTTGTTGTCCTCACAGCATTTTTATGATTCTGATGACTCCAACCCATCTGATGAAATCACTGGCTCGATTGTTAAATCACCTTTGCAATTGATAGCAACTGCGATTAACAATTTTGGGTTTATAATTCCTAGTCCCATTGATGATTTGGATAATTATTATAGATTTTCAATGTATTTTTTACAGAATGCATATTGGCCAATGGCAGGAATGATTCTTTTTGCTCCAGATACTGTTGCGGGCTACCCAGCAATATATCAAGCACCCGATTTTGATAGACAATGGTTTTCATCAAGTACAATATTGGCAAGATATAGGATGATCGAATGCTTGATTACTGGAAGAAATGCATTAGGGCAAAACGGTCAGTTTGGTTCAGCTTTAAACTCTGTGTCTTTTGTTGAAAATAACATTACATCCCCACAGAATTTAAATAATTTGATTAATGATTTAGCAGAATTCTTATATCCTTTTAGTATTGACCAAGACCGAATTAATTATTTTGCCGAGCTTGTATTAGACGGTTATCCTGATTATTATTGGACTGATACATGGAATAATTATGTAGCTGATGGGGATAGTACAATTGTAAAAAACAGGCTTGATGTGCTTATTGGAGCAATGGTTAATGCTCCTGAAAACCAATTAATGTAAATTTATTTTGATGAAAAGAAGAAATTTTATAAAATTAACAACAACTGCATCAGCTGTTAGTCTTTTTCCTGCTCAAATATCTAATGCATTAAATATTGGTAAAAAATTTATTAATTGTGATATAAGTAACAGAAAATTAGTCTTAATATATTTAGGAGGTGGAAATGATGGATTAAACACTTTAGTCCCATTAAATCAATACGATTTATATAGCAATTTAAGACCTACAATTAAAGTTTCTGACACTGGAGCTAATTCTTTCATAAATCTCGACACAACACTAGATGATTCACAACAGATAGGATTACATCCATCACTTACTGGTTTTAAGAATTTATATGATTCAGGTTTTTTAAGAATATTACAGGCTGTTGGTTATCCATCACAAAATAAAAGCCATTTTGCATCTACAGATGTGTATAATACAGGAAATGACGGTAATAGTTGGGATAATGGTGGAGATTCAGGCTGGATAGGAAGATTTATAGAATCTTATTATTATGACTTAGTTCAACAGTCATTTCCAATTGGAGTGGAGATTGGTTCAAAAACTGGCTCATTGGGTTTTCACGGAGCTGAGGAACACGGTTTGTCTATAAATATTGAAGGACAAGATACCTCAGGATTTTATTCAGTTTTAAGTGGATTAGGAGGGGAGCCGCCTACATATATTCCAAATTCGCATTATGGTGAGGAATTACAATACATTATTGATAATGATCAAATATCAACATTATATTCAGAAGCAATATCAAACTCTTTTAATAGTGGATCAAATTCAGTCACATATGAAGACTCAGACTTGTCAAATCAATTAAAAACCGTTGCAAGATTGATAAGTGGTGGTCTGGAATCTAAAGTGTATTTAGTAAAACTAAAAGGTTTTGACACACACTTTAGTCAGGTACAATCTGCTGGTGATTTACAGGGTGATCATAATAATCTTTTAACCGAGCTAAATAATGCAATTTCTAGTTTTATGGATGATATAATTGCTCAAGGTTTTCAAGATGATGTGGTTGGCCTAACATTTTCAGAGTTTGGCAGGAAAGCAAAAGAAAATGGTAATTTAGGAACTGATCACGGGGAAATTGCTCCAATGTTTGTATTCGGTACTGCAATTAACGGGGGTGTTTCAGGAACTAATCCTGATTTAACTGAAGCTTCTGAAAATAATAACTGGCAATTAGAGACATTTCAATTTGATTATAGGGAAACCCTTGGGACTTTATTACAAGATTATCTTGGTGCTGATGATTTTGCTCTAGACTCAACCTTTTATAATCATACAAATAATGAAAGTTTTAGTCAAAATAAAATATCAGAGCTTGTAAGGGATGAGTATTCGGTTGAAGAGAATTGTTACAGTAATACATTAACTGATCATGGACTTGATAAAAAGATTTTTAGAATTTCTCCAAATCCTTTTCAAAATGAAATTAAGGTTACCAGTCATGAATTCGAAAATGAGTTTTTATTTGAAATTTATGATCTTAACGGAAGAAAGATTAAATCAGGTTTATCGTACACAGATAAATCGATTCAAATTGAAAATATTATGAATGGTATTTATCTGATTAAAATTAAATTCCAGAATAGAGAAGAAGTTCACAGAATTATTAAATCATCTTAATTTATAAGTACATTTCCTATTTAACATAATATAAATTATAGGACAATTATTTAAATCATCTTATCTATTTTGCTAAATAATTCCAGCATTGAATTTTCTTTTGAATTGAAGCTTAGGTTATTTTCACCATAAACACCATAAAATTCAGGTTCAGTAATATTAAATAAACCAATTGTTTGTGTGTTACTTGCACTAGCTAGATGCATTAATCCACTATCAGCCCCAATAAATAGATGTAGATTATGCATAACACTAGAAATTTCTCTTATGTCTTTACTGTAATAAGTTTTTAACGAAAAGTTAATTTGTGATACATTTTCCTTTGGTAATATTTCTAATAAATTATATTCAGGTTCAAGTTTTATAATTTCTCTGTAAAAAATATTCCACCATAATTTACTAAAACATTTATCTCCGGTTGCATAAGTGAAAATTCCTATGGTTTTTTTATTATTATTAAATATCTTATTCAAAATGTTACTACCATTTTCAATCTCATAGTCTCTTAAATTAATTTTTAATCTAGGGTATGAATCAAATACAAGACCATCGTTACTATTCAATAAAACACTTCTAAAATTATAAATAGGATTTAAGGCATTGTGGAAATATCTTTCCTTTAAATGTAATGTTTGATTTTCGATGTTATAAAATTTATATTTTGCTTTTGAAAGCATTATTGCAATATTACCGGATGAAGATTTCTTTCCCGCGCTTATTGCAATATCATATGTCTTATTAAATATCTCAGTCCAGCCAATAAAATATTTAAAAAGATTATCAAAAGGTTTTTTTTCTAGTTTAATAATATTGCTTACTTGTATATAATTTTCAAATACGACATAGCCAAGATTCCCCTTAAGAACAATATCTATTGAAGCATTTGGGAAAATATTTCTGAGTTCCTGTACAATTGGCGTTAATAATAAAATATTTCCAAGTCTGTGATTGGGTCTTGAAATTAAAATTCTTTTTACTTGTGATATATCTAAATTAAAAATGTTCTCTTTGGTTTTTTTAAAAGGAGATATTTTGAAAAGTAAATTTCTTAGTTTTTTTCTAAAAATATTTATTTTACTTTTTGCATTCAAATTTATTGATATTTTGAATCGGGAACTTTCATATTTCTATCGTACTTACAACACATTGGTAAAGCATCGTAAGACTCCTGATTAGCCGTTGTATTCATGGTTTCATATCCGGACATGTTAATGGCAGATTCAATTTTTTTTACTATATCATCTCTATTGTCTAAATTTTCTTTAAATTTTATATTAAGTATCTTTGAGTTAATACCCCAATCTGCTTCCTCTACTCCATCAACTTTTAAGACAGCCTTTTCTATTGTAGTTTTACACATTCCGCAATTTCCTTTAACACCAGTTTTATAATCACTAATTTTTGAAATTTGATTACTTATATTATCAATTGGTGGAGATTTTACCACTGCTTTATTTTCGCAACCAATGAACCACATTATTAAAATTCCAAAAAGAAGACCTTTAATAAAAGAAATCCAGAAACCTTGATATTCAGAAAAACCAAAATAATTTAAATTTCTTTCAATTTGTTTTTTATGCCATTTAAAAATACTCATAGTTTAAATTTAATAAATTATTTTTTGTTTTTAATCTTTTCAAAATTATATCTAATATTTGTCCTTAACCTCTTTTTATAATCTTCTGTTAACCAATCTAAAAAATTATTTGTGCTTTTGCTTATACATTTTGAGTATCTCTTAATAATATAATTTATATGATCCCCTAATTCTTTAACCAATATCAAAGCATCAAACTCATCATCACTATTTTCAACACATATCAGCGAATGATGGTCAATAGCTTTTTCTAAAACCTTTTTTGAAGAATCTCCCCTTTTAATACAGTTTACATAAGTTTCCTCTACGTTAAAATCTAGACATTTTGAATTTGAAAACCTTTTTTTTAGTTCATCCGGCATCTCATATCTAAACCTTCCTTCAATCTCTTCATCTGAAATTATACTGTCCAAATAATTCATGGGGTTCTTAAATATTTTTTGCCAGTTAATTTCAGACCCCCATTCCCCAAATCTGTAAAAATTATTGCCAAGATCTATAACCTCAAAGGAATTTTTGTTCTTAATTATCCTGGAACCTCTTCCTATCATTTGATAATATAGGGTTAATGACTTAGTAGCTCGGTTTATTATTATGCACTTAACACTAGGTTCGTCAAAACCAGTTGTCAAAATACTTACAGAAGTTAAAATTGCATTTTCTGTGTTTTTAAACCATTTTAAAATTTCATGACGTTGTTTTTTTGTGGCAGTATTATCAAGATGCTTGATTTCATAACCTGCCCTTTTAAATGTATCGTATACTATTAGAGATGTACTAATACCATTATTGAAAATTAGTGTTTTTTTGTTTTGACATCTTTCTTCATAAGCTAATAAAAGTTTTGAAAGCATATCATTATTTGTATACAGCTCTTCAGAAGATTTAACGGTATAATCTCCGTTGGCACCAACAACAAGACCTGTAAGTCCAACATTGTAGCTGTAGAGATTAGCTTTTGCTAAAAATTTATTTTTTATTAATTCACTGATTGATTCGCCAACAATCAACTCTTCATAATTATCTGACATTGGTAAATTTATATTTGAGCTTAATGGTGTTGCAGTCACTCCAAGAAGAAATGACTTGCTAAAAAATTTGAACAACTTGGTGAATGAATTATAGTGAGCCTCGTCAATTATTAATAAACCTACATCAGAAATATCTAATTTATCATCATGTAACCTGTTATTTAATGTTTCAACCATAGCAACAAAACAGCTATAATTATGTTGATCATCCAATGATGCTTTGCTGTTGATTACTTTATTTTTAACGTTAAAATCGTTTAGTACTTTTGATGTCTGGTTACACAATTCAATTCTGTGGGTTAAAACAACAACCTTTTTTTTATTTAGTTTTATATATTTCCTAACTATTTCAGAAAAAATAATTGTCTTACCACCCCCAGTAGGAAGTTGATAAAGTAAACGATAGTCACTTGGACAACTTTCAAATCTTTGAAAAATTTTTTCAATAGCACCGCTCTGGTAATTGTATAAATCAATATCAGATTTTAATTCCATTTGATATAATCAGATTTGCAAAAATAGTAAGATTTATGAGTTTTGAAAAAAAAAATGAATTATATGTTTAAACTAGTAATTGAGTAACTCTATAAGTTCTTTTTCAAATCTATCAAATGGCAGGTACT
>MDTD01009056.1_pt1 | contig 17563 bp, 14 predicted proteins | sample 811221 | NCBI WGS metagenome assembly MDTD01 (sample SAMN05326646, study PRJNA326480) | marine metagenome | isolation source: seawater | place: Pacific Ocean: South West | collected 2011 | reverse complement strand
GTCGGGCTTCAGCCGTTCGAAAATTTCCTGCGCGCGGGCCGACCGCAGCGCCGGGTAGCTGCGCCAGCGGTCGACGATCTCTTGTGCGCCCTCGCCCATGTCGGGGGCGTCGCCCGCCGCCTGCGGGGCGAAGAAGCCTTCGGTCAGGTCGTGAACGGTGGACAGGCGGTCGTGCAGTTCAGCACGCAGGTCGGCGGTGTCGCGATCCATGAAGGCGGCGAGCCGGTCGAAGCCCTCGGCGTCGCCGGGCAGGTTGTGGGTCTGGGCGTCGGCGATCATCTGCACCCGGTGTTCGACCTCGCGGTGGAAGCGGTAGCAGTCGGTCAGCGTGTCGCGCGCATCTTCAGGGACCCAGCCCTTGTCGGTCAGCCGCGCCAGCCCCTCGACCGTGCCGCGCACCCGCAGCGACGGGTCGCGTCCGCCCGCGATGATCTGACGGGTCTGGGTGAAGAACTCGATCTCGCGGATGCCGCCGCGCCCCAGCTTCATGTCGTGCCCCTCGAGCGTGAGCGTGCCGCCCAGCCCCTTGTGCTCTCGGATCGCCAGCCGCATGTTATGCGCGTCCTCGATCGCCGCGAAATCCAGATGCCGCCGCCAGACGAAGGGCCTCAGCGTCTCGATGAAGCGCGCGCCCGCCGCCAGATCGCCCGCGCAGGGCCGCGCCTTGATCCAGGCCGCGCGCTCCCAGGTGCGGCCAAGGCTCTCGTAATAGGTCTCGGCGGCGGCCATGGCCATGCAGACGGGCGTCACGCCCGAATCGGGGCGCAGGCGCAGATCGGTGCGGAACACATAGCCCTCGGCGGTGCGGTCGTTGAGCATCGCCGCCATGCGGCGGGTGGCGCGCACGAGGCTCGCGCGCGCCTCGTGGAATTCCGCGCGCGCGAAGCGCTCTTCGTCGAAAAGGCAGATCAGGTCGATATCCGAGCTGTAGTTGAGCTCATGCGCGCCCATCTTGCCCATGGCAAAGACGGTCATGCCCGCGCCGGTGGCAATGTCCGCCTCGGTCATGCCGGGCAATTTGCCGCGCCGGATCTCGGCCCGGAGCGCCGCGCGCAGCGCCAGATCGCAGGCCAGATCGGCGAAATCCGTGAGATGGCCGGTGACCTGCTCGAGCGTCCAGGCCCCGCCCAGATCGGCCAGCGCGCTCAGCAGCGCCACGCGACGCTTGGCCATGCGCAGGGCATCAGGCAGCGTGTCGGGCGCGGTCTCGCGCAGCCCCTCGTAAAGGGCCGCAAGCGCCGGCTCGGGGGCTTCGGCCGCCTCCAGAAACCACGCGCCTTCCTGCACAACGAGCGACTTGAGGAACGGGCTGCACCCCGCCGCGCCCGCCACCAGATCGGCCAGCGGACCCGAAAGGCCGGGCAGATGCCCCAGCGCCTCGGCCCCTTCGGAGGGATCGAAAGGGCGCGGGCAGCGGGTGAGACGGCGAGCAAGCGACATGTCCGCGAGTGATACAGCCACGGCGGGTCTGGTCAATGGCCCGGCCTCGTGAAACATTGCCGTGCAGTCGATGCCAGACGGACAGGAGAGAGATGAGCAAAAGCGTTGCCCGCGTCCGCCGCGCCCTTGCCGAGGCGGGCCTCACGATCGAGCCGGTCGAGATCGGCCCCGCCACCACCGCGCAGATGGCCGCCGATCTTGTCGGCTGCGACCTGGCGCAGATCGCCAAGTCGATCATGTTCCGAGACGAGACCACCGGCGCGGCGCTGCTCTTCGTCACCTCGGGCGCGAACCGTGTCGACGCGGGGCGCGCCGCCACCGTGGCGGGGTGCCCGCTGGGCAAGGCCGACGCCGCGCTTGTGCGGGCGCAGACGGGCTTTGCCATCGGCGGGGTGGCCCCCGTGGGCCACCTGATGCCGCCGCGCGCCTTTTTCGATCCCCGTCTGCTCGATTTTCCGCAGGTCTGGGCGGCGGCGGGCACGCCGCGCCATCTCTTCGCCATCGCGCCCGCGCGGCTGCTGGAGATTTCGGGGGCAGCGCTGGCGGTGTTTACGGAGTGACGCCCCGTGTGACCTGGTGCCGAGCGGCGCGGAGGCTGTTCCCTACCCCTCCGCCACCGCCCGCGCCAGGGCGCAGAACCGTTCCAGATCAACGGTTTCCGCGCGGTCCGTGGGCGCGATCCCGGCCGCCAGAAGCCGCTCCTCGATATCGGGGGCGAGGCCCTTCAGCGCCGCGCGCAACATCTTGCGGCGCTGGTTGAAAGCCTGCGCCACCACGCGCTCCAGCACCTTGGCATCCGCCGGATAGCGCGGCGCGGGCAATGCCGTGAGGTGGACCACCGCGCTCGAGACCTTGGGCGGCGGGGTGAAGGCCCCGGGCGGCAGATGCATCACGATCCGCGCCTCCGCCCGCCACTGAACGAGCAGCGCCAGCCGCCCGAATGCCCTGGAGCCGGGCGCGGCGACGATCCGCTCGGCCACCTCGCGCTGGAACATCAGCGTCAGCGACTGCCAGAACGGCGGCCAGTCCGGCGGGGTGAGCCAGCGGATCAGCAGCTCGGTGCCCACGTTATAGGGCAGGTTGGCCACCACGCGGATCGGCGGGCTCAGATGCTCTGCCGGGTCGATCAGGAGGGCGTCGGCATTGAGCACGGTAAGCCGCCCCGGCGCGGCGGCGGCGATCTCGGCCAGCGCGGGCAGGCAGCGCGCATCCTTCTCGATGGCGAGAACGTGGCGCGCGCCCTCCATCAGCAGCCCGCGCGTCAGCCCGCCCGGACCGGGGCCGATTTCCAGCACGTCGCAGGCCGAGAGATCCCCCGCCTGCCGCGCGATCCTGGACGTGAGATTGAGATCCAGGAGGAAATTCTGCCCGAGCGACTTTCTTGCCGAAAGCCCGTGCGCGGCGATCACCCGAGAGAGCGGCGGCAGGTCATGCAGCGCGCTCATCCGCGCGCCTTCGCCAGCCTGTCCGCCAGCCGCAATGCCTCGATCAGCGAGTCAGGGCTGGCCCGCCCCTGCCCCGCGATGTCAAGCGCGGTGCCGTGATCGGGCGAGGTGCGGATGAAGGGCAGCCCCAGCGTCACGTTCACGCCCCGGTCGAAATCGAGCGTCTTGACGGGGATGAGCGCCTGATCGTGATACATGGCGATGGCCGCGTCATAGCCTGCGCGCGCCGCCGCATGAAACATCGTGTCGGCCGAAAGCGGGCCGCGCAGGTCCATCCCCCCGGCGCGCATCCGCTCGAGCACGGGGCCGATCACCTCGATCTCCTCGCGTCCCATCCGCCCGCCCTCGCCCGCATGCGGGTTGAGCCCGGCCACCGCGAGGCGCGGCGCGGCGATCCCGAAATCCCGGATCAGCGCGGCATGGGTGATGCGGATCGTCTCTTCCAGCAGATCGGCGGTCAGCGCCCTGGGCACCTCCGAGAGCGGGATGTGGATGGTGACGGGCACGACCCGCAACGCCGGAGCCGCGAGCATCATCACGACGCGGCCCACCCCGGCGAGATGGGCGAGATATTCGGTATGGCCCGGAAAGGCAAAGCCCGCCCCCTCCTGCAGCGCCTGCTTGTGGATGGGCGCGGTGCAGAGCGCGCGCGCCTCCCCCCCCTGCACGAGCGCCACGGCCCGCGCGATCACGTCGATCACGCCTTGCGCCTGCGCCGCCTGCGGCCTTCCCGGCACGCGCGGACCGGGAAAGGGATGGGCAAGCACGGGAAGCGCGCGGGCCGCCACGCCCGCCGCCTCGGAGGGCCGGTCGATCACCGCCACGGGCACGCCTTCGGGCACATGGCCCGGATCGCCGATCAGAAAGAACGGCAGCGCATCACGCAGCGCCTGCCAGGCGCTCGCGGCAATCTCGGGGCCGATGCCCGCGGGCTCTCCGCAGGTGAGGGCGATCACGGCTCGACGATCCGCGCCTCGGCCTTGAGCTGTTCGAGATAGCCGTCGGCCAGCGACTGGATGCGCTGGTTGCGGATGAAGTTGGTGATGTTCTCCACCGACGGGGCATCTTCGTCGAGCTTGGGCGTGCGCCCGCAGAGCATGAGAAAGACCAGCGTCTGACCATTGGCGCGGGTGAGATTGGTCGAGACCTCGCCCGGATCGAGCAGGGCAAGTTCCGCGGCGATGTCGGCGGGGATCTCCTCGGGCGGCAGCGCGCCGCGCTCGAGCACCTCCGGGGGCTGGCCATAGGCGACGCCATAGAGATCGTCGCAGGTCTCGACCTCGGCGCGGATCTGCGCGGCCCGGGCCAGCGCCTGCTCGCTGCGCCCGCCGGCAATGTAATAGGCGGCGTATTCGATGGCCGAATATTGCGGCGCGGGCGGCTCTCCCTCGGCAATGTCGCGCAGCATGATCAGCGCAATGCCGTTTTCCAGCGGCAGAGGCTCGGATATCTCGCCCGGCCCGAGACCGAGCGCCACCTGCCCGAGCGCCGGCGGCAGATCCGAGAGCTTCTGCCAGGCCATGCGTCCGCCATTGCCCGCCGAGGGCGCGGCGGAATGCTGCCGGGCGAAGCGCGCGAATTCGGCCTCGCTCTTGCTCTGGGCGATCCGGCCCGCCAGCGCCTGCTTGGCCTCGGCATCCTCGAGGCTTGTCACGGGAAGGACGATCTCCGACAGCAGCACCTGCACCGGGGCGCGCCCCGAAAGCGCGCGCGTCGCGCGGTCGATCTCGTCCTCGCTCACCGAGACCTGCGCGGCGAAGCGCGCGCGCGTCACCTCGCGCCAGGTGATCCCCGCCTGAACGAAGGCACGGAAGGATTCCTCGGAGACGCCCGACTGTTCCAGCGCGGCGATCAGATCCTCGGCGGTCATGTTGGCGCGCGCGGCAAATTCCTCCATCCCGGCGCGCACCGCATCCTCCGGCAGGGTCAGCCCGATGCTGCGCGCCGCCTCGAGCTTGATCCGCTCCTCGATGAGTTGCTCGCGCGCGAGCCGGTTGGTGTCTCCCGGCGCGCGAAACAGCGTCAGCATCCGCGCGCGCTGCTCGATCTCGTATCCCGTGACCGCCTGATCGTTGACGAAGATCGCCGGGGCGAAGAGGTTCTGCGCACCCGCCGGGCCCTGCGCCAGGGTCAGCGCGCCCGCCATCGCCAGAACAAACGCGCCGAAGCGGCGCAGGTGGCGGGAAAGTCTCGTGCTCATGCTCATGAAGTCCTGCATTTTCGCGTGTAGCTCGAATCCCGGGTGCCGGCGCTGAAGCCGCGCAGCCCGATCACGAGGCCGAAATTCGTTTCCGGCTCGAGGATAGTGGAGGAGGTGAAGCGGCGCGAGACCGAAAAGGTGATCTCGACACATTCATTGGTGTAGGTGATCCCGGCCCCCGCGCGGATGCTGCGCTGATCGGAGGTATCGAAGCGCCATTCGCCGCTGGCCGTCCAGTGATCGGCAAAGCGGTAGCTGCCGTCGATGGCCCATTCCGAGATGGTATCGGGACGGTTCTCGCGCGGGTCCTTGTCGAGCCAGATATAGGTGGCCCCGATATCGGTGCGCGCATTGCGCCAGCTGCCGCGCGCCTCGGCCTTGGTCACCTCGAACACCTCGTCGAAAAGGCCCCGCGCGGTAATGACCAGGCCGTTCCTCGTGCGCACCTGCCCGGCGAGAAGCAGATCCGAGGTCCGCTCGCTCAGCCCCGAGGAGGAGGCAAAGCTCGGCTGGCCGTCCGGCTCGCGCAGGCGGTCCTCGCGGTAGACCTGCCCGAGGGCAAGCCGCCCCTCCCAGCCGGCCGGATCGACGCGGGTATAGCTCAGCCCGACCGCGCCGCTCACGCCCCGCTCGCGCCGGTCGGGCGCGACGAAGCGGGAGATGTTGAAGAGATTGCCCTCGTCGAACTCGATCACCGTGTTCTCGTCATTGGGAATGTCGGGGTTGGAGCCGCCCGACCAGGCCAGTTGCAGCACCGGCTCGATGACATGGGCAGCCCCGCCCGGCGCGACCTTCTGCAAGGGCCAGCGCAGCTGCACCGCCGCGCGAGGGGTGATCTCCGTGGCCTCGGAGCTTGCCGTCATGCCGATCTGGCGCAGCTCGAAATGGTCCAGCGCGATCCCCGCCTCGACCGTGGCCAGCACCCCCCCGGGCAAGACCCATTGCCGCAGCCAGTCGGCCTCGGCGGTGAAGCGCGCCATGTCGCGCCCGTCGGCATAGATGTCGGGGTCCGGCCCGTCGATGCCGAGCCCCGAATTGCGTTCATGGCCATGCGCCAGCGCGGTCAGGCGGACCTCGCCCCCGAGCCAGCGCGGAAAGAGCCGCCGCCGATATTCGGCATTGGCCGCCAGCCGCGGCAGGGTGGAGTTGCTCTCGCCCACCCGCAGGCTGCGGAAATGATCGAGCGCGAGGCGCACATGCTCGTCACGGCGCGCGCGCTCGACCGAGACGCCGCTCTGAAGCCGGTCCTTGTCCGAGAAGTCGTGGTCGAGCAGGAACGTGTCGTCACTGCTGTATTCCACGCCGAAGCGCAGCACGAAATCGCGCGGCAGCTCGAACCGCCCGGTGCCGAAGACATAGCCGCGCGTGTCGTCGGCGCTGAAATCGTCATCGGCGACCGCTCCGTTGAACTCGATCTCGCCACGTCGGAACGCCTGCCGGTAACGCAGTTCGAGCCGCTTCGAATTGGTGGCGTAGAACGGTGCGACGGTCAGGTCACGATGATCGCCGAGCGTGATGAAATAGGGCACCCGGACACCCGTTCCCAGAAGGCTCGAATTGACCACCGAGGGGGTGAGAAACCCGGTGGCGCGCTTGACCGAGCCGTCGGGCAGGCTGAGCCGCGGCAGGTAGAGCACCGGCGTATCGAGCACGCGCAACTGCGCGTTGTAGAAATAGAGCCGGTTCTTCTGCTCGTCATGCACCAGCCGCTCGGAGCGGATCTGCCAGAGCGGCGGGCGGCCGGTCTCGCAGACCCGGCAGGAGGTGACGGCCGCCTTGTAAAGCTCGTTCAGCCGCGCATCGGTGCGGCGCATCCGGTGCGCGGCAAGCTGGAGCTGCTCGTGCATCACGATGCGCGCGCCGCGCAGGATGCCATTGCTCAGGTCACGGTCGAGCGCGGCGCTGTCGGCCAGGATCACCGTCTCGGACCCTTCGCTGAGGCTGAGCGGTCCGGTGATCGTGAGCCGGTCGGTGGCGCGGTCATAGACGATCTCCCGCGCCGTCAGCCGACGGCCCTGATAGAGCGCCTCGACATTGCCGCGCGCGATGAGGCGGCGATCGGCGGTCAGCACCACCTCGTCGGCCACGAGCATCGCCGGATCGGGCAGCCCCTCCTGCGCGGCGGCGGGCACCGCCAGCGCGAAGACCGCGAGCATGGCCGACAGCAGCTGCCGCATCACCCGTCCTCCAGGTGCAGAAGGATGCCGAGCGCCAGGAAAAGCGCCGCCACCGGCGGGGCCCAGGCTGCCAGCGCCACCGGGATCTGCCCGTTCTCGCCCAGGATCTGCGCGAAGTTGCGAATGTAATAGAGCCCGAAGCCCGCGATCACCGCGAACAGCACCTTGAGCCCCACCCGCGCGCCACGCACATGGCCGATGGTAAAGGCCGCCGCCATCAGAACCAGCGCCACCAGGAAGACAGGGCGCGAAAGCTCGCTCTGGAACCAGACGGCATAGCGGCGCGCGGAAAAGCCCGAGGCCTCCATCTGCGCGATGAAGCGCGGCAATTCCCAGACCGGGATGTAGCGGGGCCGCCCGAAACTGTCGAGGATACGGTCCTGCGTGAGATCGGAGGGCAGCGTGAAGCTCTTCTTTCGCAGGGCGGTGGCCTCGGGATTGGCCTCCGGCGCGAGTGACCAGATCTTGACATCCTCAAGCTGCCAGGCCCCTTGCTCGAGCCGCGCCAGGCGGGCGTTGATCCGCCGTCGCGGCAGGCCGTCCGGCGCGAATTCCAGAAAGTTCGGCCCGTAGAGCGTGCCCAGATCCGCGCTCGCGCGCTCCGCGAAGATCACCGTCTGCCCCCCGGCATCGCCCTGTCGCAGCCACAGCCCCTCGTCGGAGAACGCAAAGGCCGCGGTCTCTACGCCGCGATAGCGGTTGGACAGATCATGCTCGCGCTTGGAGGCGGCAGCGACGATGGGATTGCCGACCGCGACCGCGAGACCCCCGAGCAGGAGCGTCACCACCACCGGCGCCATCAGCCCGCGCAGCGCCGAGCGCCCCGCCGCGCGCACCACCACCAGTTCCGAAGAACGCGCCAGGCGCACGAACAGCGCGACCGAGGCAAGGATCACGACAAGCGGCAGGATCTCGTAATTGGCCCAGGGCATGCCGAGCGCCACCAGCCCCATCACCTGCCGCAGCGGCAGGCCCGGATGATCGCCAAGCGCGTCCATCAGCTCGATCAGCGCGAGCACGGTCCCGAGCGAGACCGCGACCCCGAGAAAGCTGAACAGGAACCGCCGCGCGAAGTAGAGATGCAGGATCATGCCGCCGCCTCCGCCCGGCGCCGCCCGGTAACCGGATGATGCGCCAGCCACAAGAGCCCTCCCGCCATGACGAACCCGCCGAGCGTGGGTAGGTAGAGCAGCGGCCAGAGCGCGGCATCGGCCAGAACCGGGCCAAGGCTTGCGCTTTCGCCGATCCGGATCACCACCAGCAGTGCGAAGGCCGCGAGCACCTGACGCCAGACGCCGAACCGGCTGAAGCCCCCGACCATCAGCGTCGAGAACCCGATGAGCGCCGCGACCACGCACATCAGCACGGCGGTGAAGCGGCCGTGCAGCTCGACCATCACCTCGCCGGGGCTTGCCCCGCTGCGCGCCGCCACCGCCTCGGGCGCGCGCAGAAGCTCGGCCGTTCCGGCGAAGGTCACCTTGTTGAGGTTGATCCCGCTGCGGCTGAGCAGGCTGCTGATGTCGTAGGAGAAATCGTCGAAATGGGTCACGAAGAGCCGCGCGTCGGCGGTGCGGATGTTCTGCGCCAGCCCCGCGACCATCACCAGCCGCGAGCCCGCCCCGTCGGCCACCAGATAGGCGCGCGAGGAGGTATAGGTCACGGTCTTGTCGGGATCGCGCCGGTCCGACAGGAACACGTCGCGCAATTCGCCCTCGGGCGTGATCTCGCGGATATAGAAAGTGATGCCCGGTGCCGGGTGCAGGAATTCTCCCTCGCTGAGCAGTTGCGCCGCCACGTTGCGCGAGATCTCGTGCTCGCGCAGGCGCAGCTGGCTCAGGCTTCCGGGGATGAGGATATGCGCCAGAAGGCTCATCATCAGCGCCACGATCACCCCGAAGACCAGGACCGGCCGGGCGAGCCGCGCCGGCGAATAGCCGGTGGCCTGGATCACGGTGAGTTCGCTCTCGGACGACAGCCGGTGCACGGCATAGACAGTCGCCGCGAAGGCGGCAATGGGCAGCATGCCGCCGATCACCGTGGGCAGCGTCAGCGCGGTGAATTCGAGGAAAACCCAGGCAGGCTGGCCGTCGCCGATAAGCTTGTCGAACATGCGCACCGCCTTGTTGATCCACAGGATCGACACAAGAACCAATGCGAAAAAACCGAACAGAACCATCAATTGCGACAGCAGGTATCTGTCGAATCTGGTCAACGTGTCCCCCAAGGCAGCAGTTCTGGCGGGGAACCTAGCCGAAACACAAGCGCGGGAAAACTGCTAACTGGTCATCGGCGAAAGGGCACGCTAGGTCTGGGCGGACATCACGCTCAGAGGAGATATCGCCATGACCACGCCCGCGCCCGTGCGCTTTGCCGCGACCGATCTCGACGCCATTGCCGCGGCCACGGGCCGTCTCGCGGTTTTTGTCACGCCCGATGGCAAGCTCGACGCCGAGGGACGGCGCGTCAACCGGCTGATGCGCGGCGCGCTCCAGCGGATTGTCGAGGGGGGCGCGCTGGAGAAGAAGGAGGCCGGAGAGGTGATCTCGCTGGCCTGGCCGGCGGGCCTTGCGGCGGAGGCGCTCGATATGGTGATCCTGCCCCGCAATGCCGGTATCGAGGACAGCCGCCGCGCCGGGGCCGCGCTTGGCCGTGCCAAGGGCGACAAGGCCCTCACCATCCTTGGCGGCACGCTCAGGCGCCCGGCCGAGGTGGCGCTTGGCGCGGTTCTGCGCGCCTATGACTACACCGCCCACAAGACTGCGGAGAAGACCGAGCCGGGCGCGATCACCGTGACGGTCAGGGAGCCCGAGGCAAGCGAGGCCGCCTTCGCCCCGGCCCGCGCCGTCGCCGAGGGTGTGTTTCTCACCCGCGATCTGACCAACGCCCCCGCCAACCACCTGACCACCACCGCCTTCGCCGAGGAAATCAAGGGCCTCGCGGCGCTCGGGCTCAAGATAACGGTGCTCGAGGAAAGCGACATGGAACAGCTCGGCATGGGCGCGCTGCTTGCCGTCGGCCAGGGCAGCGCGAGCCCTTCGAAGCTGGCCGTGATGGAATGGCAGGGCGGCGAGACGGGCGCGGCACCGCTCGCGCTTGTCGGCAAGGGTGTCGTCTTCGACACCGGCGGCATCTCGATCAAGCCTGCGCAAGGCATGGAGGAGATGACCATGGACATGGGCGGCGCGGGCGTGGTCACGGGCGTGATGCGCACGCTCGCCGCGCGCAAGGCGCGCGCCAACGTGGTCGGTCTCGTCGGGCTGGTCGAGAACATGCCCTCGGGCACGGCGACGCGCCCCGGCGATGTCGTGACCTCGATGAAGGGCGACACGATCGAGATCATCAATACCGATGCCGAGGGGCGGCTCGTGCTGGCAGACGTGCTGTGGTATGCGCAGAAGACCTGGCGCCCGCGCGGCGTGATCGACCTTGCCACGCTGACCGGGGCCTGCATCATCGCGCTCGGGCACGAGAATGCCGCCGCGCTCGCCAATGACGATACGCTCTGCGGGGCGGTGCTAGCGGCCGCGAAGGCCGAGGGCGAGGGGCTCTGGCGGCTGCCGCTCGGCAAGGGCTATGCCGAGATGCTCAAGAGCCGCATCGCCGATGTGAAGAACGTGGGCGGACGGCCCGCGGGCACGATCACGGCGGCCGAATTCCTGCACCGTTTCATCGAGGAGGGCACGCCCTGGGTGCATCTCGACATTGCCGGGGTGGCCAGCGTGCAGGCCGACACGACCTATGCGCCCAAGGGGGCGACCGGCTGGGGGGTGAGAACGCTTGACCGGCTGGTGCGCGATATCTGCGAAGGCGACTGATGGGCGCGGCCTATTTCTACCACCTCACCCGCCGCCCGCTGGAGGTGACGCTGCCGCTGCTTCTGGAGCGCGCGCTCGGCGCGGGCTGGCGCGTTGCGGTGCGGGGCAGCGATGCCGCGCGGCTCGACTGGCTTGACGCGCGGCTCTGGGCCGTCCCCGGCGAAAGCTTCCTGCCCCATGGCCGGGCGGGCGGGCCGCATGATGCGCTCCAGCCGGTGCTGCTGACCACCGGCGCGGAGCGGCCGAACGGCGCGGTCTGCGTGATGGCCGTGGACGGGGCCGAGGTGACGGCCGAAGAGGTGCAGGCGCTGGAACGGGTCTGCATCCTTTTCGACGGTCTCGACGAGGCCGCCAAGCAGCGCGCGCGCGCGCAATGGCGCACCCTCACCGGCGCGGGTTGCGCGGCACAGTATTGGGCCGAAGACTCGGGCCGGTGGGTGAAGAAGGCGGAGGCGTAGGGCGGACCGCCTCGCAGTCTCGTCCCCCTACTCGTCACCGGGAAACTCGATCCACGCGGGCGACGGTGTGAGGCGGCCCTTCATGGCCAGGGCAGGCCCGGCCATGCCCGCCTTGTATTTCCGTTGCCCATTGATGGTTCAAGACAAAACTTTCACCTTGCTACCCCGTGCCGGGACCCAGCCGGGCAAGAACCGCGCCTGTGTCCATCTCCGCGACAGCCCCCGCCACGCGCCCGCGCGGCTTGCTCAGCCGCGTTGCCACATAGGCCGCCGCCACCGCCTCCGGCGCATGGCGCATCAGCACCGATGCGGTGAGCAGCGTGGCGAGGCTCTCGGCGTAGAAGCGCGCCTGCCCCTCCTCGGGCAGCTTCGGAAATGCCTGCATATGCGCCTTCATCGCGGCGTCAAAGCGCCGGTCCTGCCCGGCCACCGTCGCCAGTTCGGCGGTGAGCACCTCGCCCGCCAGCGGTTCTCGGCGCAGCGTGCGCAGGATGTCGAGGCAGATGACATTGCCCGACCCCTCCCAGATCGAGTTGAGCGGGGCCTCGCGGTAGAGCATGGGCAGGGGCGTATCCTCGACATAGCCCATGCCGCCAAGGCATTCCATCGCCTCATAGACCACGCCGGGGCAGAGCTTGTTGCCGAGAAACTTGGCCAGCGCAACGCCAAGCCGGGCAAAGGCGCGGTCGGCCTCGCCCTGCCCGTCGAAGGCCCGCGCCACATGCAGGCCAAGCGCGAGCGCCCCCTCCCAGTCGAGCGCCAGATCGGCCAGCACCGCCCGCATCAAGGGCTGGTCGATGAGCCGCTTCTGGAAGGCGGAGCGGTGCGAGAGCCAGTGATGTGCCTCCGACAGCGCCGCGCGCATGAGCCCCGCCGGCGCCATGGCGGTATCGAGGCGGGTGTGATGCACCATCTCGATGATGGTGCGCACGCCCTCTCCTTCGGCACCCAACCGGTGCGCGATGGCACCGTGATACTCGATCTCCGCCGAGGCATTGGCGCGGTTGCCCAGCTTGTCCTTCAGTCGCTGGATATGGATGGCGTTGCGCCCGCCCTCGAGCCAGCGCGGCACCAGAAAGCAGGTGAGCCCCCCCTTTGCCTGCGCCAGCGTCAGGAACCCGTCGGACATCGGCGCGGAGCAGAACCACTTGTGCCCGGTCAGCCGATAGTGATCGCCCTCCGCCTCGGCCCGCGTGGTGTTTGCGCGAATGTCCGAGCCGCCCTGTTTCTCGGTCATCGCCATGCCCATCGTGGCCGCGCCCTTGGCGCGCAGGGGCCGGGCCGCAGGATCGTAGAGCCGCGCGGTCAGCTTGGGCACCCATTCTGCCAGGAGCGCCTTGTCGGCCTTGAGCGCAGGCACCGCGGCATAGGTCATGGTCATCGGACAGCACACGCCCGGCTCCACCTGGCTCATGAGATAGACCATGGCGGCATGGGTGGCGTGCCCCCCCTTCGCCCCCTCCCAGGGGATCGCCGCATAGCCCGCGCCAAGCCCGGTCTGCATGAGCCGGTGATAGGCGGGGTGAAAGCGGAGCTCGTCGAGCCTGCGCCCGCCCGCGTCGAAAAGCATCAGCTCCGGCGGGTGGCGGTTCGCGTCGCGCCCCATGGCGCGCATCTCGGCGCTGCCGATCAGCGCCCCGAAATCGCCGAGCCGCGCGCTGTCAGCTCCCGCCGCCACCGCGTGATCCCCAAGCGCCGGATCCTCGGCCCAGAGGTCGAGATCGCCGCGCGGCGCGGGCTGATTGGTCACGTCATGGGTGCTCAGATGGTCCTGGCCGGGCATGTCGGACATCGCGGCGCTCCTTTCATCTCCAATGCTAGAACCGGCGCGGCGCGGGCGAAAGGGGATTCACAAAGGCCGGACCCTGTGCCATGGTCGCATCGAAGCGTCCGAAGCGGCGCGATCCGGGGCATGAGAGCGCGATGAACAGGAACAACACCGTCTGGGGCAGACTTGCCGTGATCGGCGCGGCGCTGTTTCTCGGGATATATTTCGCCTATGCTGCGGTGCAGGGCGATTATGGCCTGTTCCGGCGCGCCGAAATCGAGGCGCAGAGCGACGTGCTGCGCGCGCAGCTGGCCCGGCTGGAGGCCGAGGTTTCGCGGATGGAGAACCTGACCCGGCGCCTCTCGGACTTCTATCTCGATCTCGACCTGCTCGACGAACAGGCGCGCGACGTGCTGGGCCTGTTGCGCGCCGATGAAATCGTGATCCGCTGACGCGGGAATGACGCCAGGGCAAATTCGCCCTCGCCAGCGTGCCGGGATTGGTGTAGGAATTGGTTTAGCGTTAAACCATTTTCGCCACCAAGGAGGAGCACCCGCATGGCCCCCCGGAAAAGCGCCGCGAAACCAAATGTTTCCGCAGAAGACCTCAAGCAGTATTACCGCGACATGTTGCTCATCCGCCGATTCGAGGAGAAGGCAGGCCAGCTTTACGGCATGGGTCTGATCGGCGGGTTCTGCCATCTCTATATCGGTCAGGAGGCCGTCGTCGTGGGGCTCGAGGCCGCCGCCGAGGAGGGCGACCGCCGCATCACCACCTATCGTGACCACGGCCACATGCTCGCCTGCGGCATGGACCCGAATGGCGTGATGGCCGAGCTCACGGGGCGCGCGGGCGGCTATTCCAAGGGCAAGGGCGGCTCGATGCACATGTTCTCGACCGAGAAACGCTTTTATGGCGGACACGGCATCGTGGGCGCGAACGTGCCGCTCGGCGCGGGGCTCGCCTTCGCCGACAAATACCTTGGCAATGACCGCGTGACCTTCACCTATTTCGGCGACGGCGCGGCCAACCAGGGCCAGGTCTACGAGACCTTCAACATGGCCGCGCTCTGGCAGTTGCCGGTGATCTTCGTGATCGAGAACAACCAGTATGCCATGGGCACCTCGCAGAAACGGTCCACCTCCACCCCGGACATCTACACCCGCGGCGAAGCCTTCGGCATCCCCGGAGAGGCGGTGGACGGGATGGATGTGCTTGCCGTCAAGGCCGCGGGCGAAAAGGCCGTGGCGCACTGCCGCGCGGGCAAGGGCCCCTATATCCTGGAAATCAAGACCTATCGCTATCGCGGCCATTCCATGTCCGACCCCGCGAAATACCGCACCCGCGAGGAAGTGCAGAAGATGCGCGAGGAAAAGGACGCCATCGAACATGTGCGCGAGCTGCTTATCGCGGGCGGCCATGCCTCGGAGGACGATCTCAAGGCGATCGACAAGGAGATCAAGGACGTGGTCAACAAGGCGGCGGAGTTCGCCAAGGAAAGCCCCGAACCGGCGGTCGAGGAACTCTGGACCGACATCATCGCCGAGACGGCACCGCAGGAGATTCAGGCATGAGCCAGCCGCAAGATCTCATCATCGAACATCTCAAACGGATCCAGGAACGCCTTGGCCGTCTGGAAAGCGGGCAGGTGGAAATCCTGTCGGAGATTCGTCAGCAGAAGACGCATCAGGCGGCCTTCCTGCAAGGCGAAGCCATTCAGGACGGGCGCATTGCCGAACTTGCCGCTCGTCTCGACCGGATCGAGAAACGCCTTGATCTGCATGACGACGCCTGAGGAGGAGAGACGACAATGGCAACCGAAATTCTCATGCCCGCCCTCTCGCCGACGATGGAGGAAGGCACGCTTGCCAAATGGCTGGTCAAGGAGGGCGACAGCGTGAAGGCGGGCGACATCCTCGCCGAGATCGAGACCGACAAGGCGACGATGGAGTTCGAGGCGGTGGACGAGGGCACCGTGGGCCGCATCCTCGTGGCCGAAGGCAGCGAGGGGGTGAAGGTCAACACGCCGATCGCCGTGCTTCTGGAGGAAGGCGAAAGCGCCGAGGATATCGACACCGCGTCAAGCGCCCCGGCCCCCGAGCCGGAGCCTCAGCCAGCGAAAGCCCCGGCAGAGGCGAAAGCGCCGACAGCTCCCGCATCAAGTTCGGGACAGGTCCCGCCAACGGCGGAGCCCGACTGGCCCGAGGGCACGGAAATGCAGAAGATGACCGTGCGCGAGGCCCTCAATGCCGCCATGGCCGAGGAAATGCGCCGCGACGAGACGGTGTTCATCATGGGCGAGGAGGTCGCCGAATATCAGGGTGCCTACAAGATCACCCAGAACCTGCTCGACGAGTTCGGCGCGAAGCGCGTGATCGACACGCCGATCACCGAGCACGGTTTCGCCGGTATCGGCGTGGGTGCCTCCTGGGGCGGTCTGCGCCCCATCGTGGAGTTCATGACCTGGAACTTCGCCATGCAGGCGATCGACCAGATCATCAATTCGGCGGCCAAGACGCTCTACATGTCGGGCGGACAGATGGGCAGCCCCATCGTCTTCCGCGGCCCCAACGGGGCGGCGGCGCGCGTCGCCGCGCAGCACAGCCAGGATTATGCCGCCTGGTATGCGCAGGTGCCGGGGCTGCGCGTCGTGCAGCCCTATTCGGCGGCCTGCGCCAAGGGCCTGTTGAAGACCGCGATCCGCGACCCCAACCCGGTCGTGTTCCTCGAAAACGAGATCCTCTACGGCAAGAGTTTCGAGGTGCCCAGGCTCGATGATTTCACCATCCCCTTCGGCAAGGCGAAGATCTGGCGCGAGGGGACGGATGTGACCATCGTCAGCTTCGGCATCGGCATGACCTATGCGCTCGAGGCCGCCGAACAGCTCGCCGGGGACGGGATCAGCGCCGAGGTGGTGGATCTGCGCACCCTGCGCCCGATGGATACCGACACGGTGATCCGCTCGGTGATGAAGACCAATCGCTGCGTGACGGTGGAAGAGGGCTGGCCGGTGGCTTCCATCGGCAATCACATCTCGGCGGTGCTGATGCAAAGGGCGTTCGACTATCTCGACGCGCCGGTGATCAACTGCACCGGCAAGGACGTGCCCATGCCCTATGCCGCCAATCTGGAAAAGCTGGCGCTGACCTCGACCGAAGAGGTCATGGACGCCGTGCGCCAAGTGACCTACCGGTAAGGAGAGCGCCATGCCGACCGAAATTCTCATGCCCGCCCTCTCGCCCACCATGGAGGAAGGCACGCTCGCAAAATGGCTCGTGAAGGAGGGCGATACCGTCAGCGCGGGCGATCTTCTGGCCGAGATCGAGACCGACAAGGCGACGATGGAATTCGAGGCCGTGGACGAGGGCACCATCGGCAAGTTGCTGGTGGCCGAAGGCACGGAGGGCGTCAAGGTCAACACCCCCATCGCTGTCTTGCTGGAAGAAGGCGAAAGCGCCGACGATATCGCGAGCGAAGCGAGCGCCCCGTCCCCCGAGCCGGGGCCTCAGGCCGCAGGCGCGACCGAGGCCGCGCCCGCCGCGAAATCGGAAGACGGCCCGGCGAAGCCCGCCCCCGCAGCGCCCAAGGACGACAGCGGCGCGCGCATCTTCGCCTCGCCCCTCGCCCGCCGGATCGCTGCGGAAAAAGGGCTGGATCTCCGCCAGATCAAGGGCTCCGGCCCTCATGGACGCATCGTGCGCGCCGATGTGGAGGATGCCAAGCCCGCCGCCGCACCCGCCAAGGAGGCCGCCAAACCTGCGGACAAGGCCCCTGCCCCGGCAGCGCCCTCCGGCCCGTCCCCGGATGCCGTCATGGCCATGTACGAGGGCCGCGAGTTCGAGGAGGTCAAGCTCGACGGGATGCGCAAGACCATCGCCGCGCGTCTCACCGAGGCCAAGCAGACCGTGCCGCATTTCTACCTGCGCCGCGAGATCCGCCTCGACGCGCTGATGAAGTTCCGCGCCGATCTCAACAAGCAGCTCGAGCCGCGCGGCGTCAAGCTGTCGGTCAACGACTTCATCATCAAGGCCTGCGCATTGGCGCTGCAAGCGGTGCCAGATGCCAATGCCGTCTGGGCCGGCGACAAGGTGCTCAAGCTCAAGCCTTCTGACGTCGCCGTAGCCGTGGCCATCGAGGGGGGCCTGTTCACGCCCGTGCTCAAGGATGCCGAGATGAAATCGCTCTCGGCGCTGTCGGCCGAGATGAAGGACCTCGCCAAGCGTGCCCGAGACCGCAAGCTGGCACCACAGGAGTATCAGG